>Ga0316221_1000081_pt1 | contig 128446 bp, 129 predicted proteins | sample TBH18007metaG_FD_206003 | JGI IMG/M metagenome (GOLD analysis project Ga0316221, IMG submission 206003) | Freshwater microbial communities from Trout Bog Lake, Wisconsin, USA - TBH18007 | ecosystem: Environmental > Aquatic > Freshwater > Lake > Hypolimnion/Profundal zone | place: USA... | reverse complement strand
GATTAACTCAAGTTGACGGTTGCGTGGCTTACTATGAATGTGAAACCGTCTCAGTTCATGTGGGTGGAGATCACAACATTATTGTTGCCAAGGTATTAAATTTAAAAAATCATCCCGAAAGAGACCCACTCATTTTTGCTCGCAGCAAATTTGTTGGATTGGATATGACAAGTCTGTAATTTTAGGGCTCTTGAAGTCTATGCTTCACAAGGAAATATCATGATGCGACTTTGGGGTAGACAAAACTCTATTAACGTTCAAAAAATATTATGGTGCCTTTTAGAGCTAGGCCTTCATGAGGGAAAAGATTTTGAACGAATTGATGCTGGTCTGCAGTTTGGGAAAAATCACACCCCTGAATTCCTAAAACTCAATCCCAATGGTTTGGTGCCCACCCTCGAAGATGGAGATATGGCGCTATGGGAGTCCAATACGATCATGCGGTATTTGGCTCGAACACATGATCGAAATCATCACTTCCCAACAGATATCAAAAGCCAGTACCACTCTGAAAAATGGATGGATTGGCAGTTAAGCGATATGTGGCCACAATTAAGGGCAGCATTCTTAGGATTAACTCGCGTTCCCGAAGCGGAACGTAATTACGACATTATCCGAAAAAATTATCAAGACTCTAATCTCAAGTTTGCAGTATTAGATCAAGTATTGTGTGGACAAAAATATTGCTCGGGAAGTCAATTTCATCTTGGCGATATAGTGCTTGCGCTTTGTGTGCATCGATGGATTTTGCTAAACAAAACCTTTCCCGAAAAAACTGGACCCCGCACACAACTCATACATATTGATAATTGGATGCAGCGAATTGCAGAAGAAACCCTATTTAACGAAATCGCCGATAAAGAATTAAATATTGTCGTAAGGTAAATATTTAGGGTGAGCAGACATCTCACCCTAATTTATTCTTGCTTAAATTTCTTGGCGTGATGATCTGCACCAATAAATAGGTACATTGCAGGCACTACAAATAAAGTAAACAGCGTGCCGATCGATAGGCCTGTAAAAATCACAATTCCCATTGATTGACGACCAGCCGCACCAGCGCCAGAAGCAATCACCAGTGGCAGAACGCCCAACACCATTGCAGCAGTCGTCATCAGGATCGGTCTTAAACGGACGCTACTAGCCTCAACAATTGCATCTAACTTGCTGCGTCCAGCGACTTGCAATTCATTAGCAAACTCAACAATAAGAATGCCGTGCTTACTAATTAAACCCATTAACGTTACCAAACCGACCTGCGTGTACACATTTAGGGTTGTGAATCCTAAATTGATAAAAATTAAAGCTCCAAATAAAGCAAGGGGCACTGAAACCAAGATGACGATAGGATCGCGGAAGCTCTCAAATTGTGCAGCCAATACCAAGAACACAATCAAAATCGCAAAGAACATTGTCACCAAGAAGCCACCAGACTCAGCCATGAATTGTCGTGATGGTCCAGCGTAATCCATGGTGTACCCATTAGGCGCAACCTCTTTCAAGGTTTCACGCATAAATTCCAACAGATCTGCCTGTGAAATAAATGGTGTACTCACCCCAGAAATCGTCGCTGAATTTAATTGTTGAAAGTGGTTAATGGATTCTGGAACAACTTTCTGCTTAATTGAGGCAAAGGTCCGCGCCTGAATCATCGCTCCGCTTGGGGTACGAATGTAATAGTCCAGAATTTGCTCTGGGTTCAGTCGATCAACCTGTTTAACTTGTGGAATCACGCGATATGATCTGCCTGATACGGAGAAGTAATTCACATAACCACCACCAAGAGCAGCAGTTAATGCAGCGCCGACCTGTTGCTGCGTCATGCCCAAGGCAGCAACTTTTTCGCGATCAATAACCAACACATCCTGCGGTTTATCGATTTTTAAATCGGAATCCACAAAGAAGAAATTGCCGCTACGACGCGCCTTATCCAATACCGCTTGTGAAACTTCATTGAGTAATTCATATGACTCAGTAGTGTTGATAACCACCTGCACTGGCAAACCTTGAGCCCCAGGCAGGGCGGGGAATTGGAACGCCGCTACGCGTGCGCCGGCAATGGTATTCCACTTATTCTGCATATCTTGCTGAAAGGAGGTGGCGCTACGACTACGGTCGCCCCAGTCCTTTAGCATCACTCCACCAAAGCTAGTAGTTGGACTGGTAATTTGAAAGATTTGCTCATATTCAGGCTCGGCAGCCGAAATTTGATAAATCTGATCTGCATAGGTTTGCATCTGGTTAACGGTGCTATTGGGCGGGCCAGAAGCCTGCATTAATACAATGCCTTGATCTTCTGTTGGCGCTAACTCAGCACGCGCTGTGGCATATAAATACGCCACGCCTCCGAGAAGAATAGCCCCCATTACGATAATGACTTGCCAAGTACTTAAAAGATTGCGTAATGTAGATTGGTAGCCGTGATGCACCTTATCAAAAATACGATCAATCTTTTGTACAAATGGTGACGCTTCTTGTGCCTCGGTAAAGATCCGAGAACACATCATTGGCGATAAAGTTAAGGCAATCAAACCCGAGACGGCAACAGCGCTAGCCAGAGTAAACGCAAACTCCGTAAATAAGGCCCCGGTTAATCCACCCTGAAAACCGATCGGAATATAGACAGCGATCAACACCACGGTCATGGCCAAAATAGGGCCGCCCAACTCTCTAGCGGCAATCAGAGAGGCCTCCAAAGGAGACTTGCCCTCTTTCATATGGCGATCTACGTTTTCCACCACAATGATGGCGTCATCAACCACCAGTCCAATTGCCAATACCAAAGCCAATAGGGTCAGCAAGTTAATTGAATAGCCCAAGACTTGCATTAAAAAGAAGGTGCCAATTAATGAAAGCGGCATCGCAATAACGGGTACTGCAACTGCACGATAACTACCCAAGAAAAGGTAAATGACCACAGTCACAATGACCAAAGCCTCAAGGAGCGTATGTATTACTTCGCTAATTGAACTGGTAATAAATTGCGTTGAATCATAGACAACCTTTCCAGTCATGCCAACGGGCAACTGTTTTTGAATGCCTGGAATGACTGTTCGCACACGCTCAGCAACATCCAATAGGTTTGCTTTAGGGGCAACCTTAATCCCAATAAAGACAGATTGTTTGCCGCTAAAAGCTACGTTAGTGTTGTAGTCTTCTGAACCTAAGCTGACACTAGCAACCTGGTCAAGATAAACAATATTTACACCATCTTTTTTAACAACCAATTTGCGGAATTCATCAAGCGTATGCAGATCGGTACCAGCCACCAAGTCGACGGCAACCATGTCACCTTTAGTGCTTCCTACAGCGGATAAATAATTGTTGGCGGACATGGCGTTATATACATCATCAGCACCTACTCCCAATCCTGCCATTTTTTCTCGATCCAACCAAGCTCGTAGGGCAAACTTTCTACCACCAATAATTTCTGCATTTTGTACACCCTCAACCGAGTCTAGCTTTGGCTTTACAACCCTTAGCAAGTAATCAGTGATAGCGTTGTTCGGGATGTCATCGCTATAAAACCCCATGTACATCGCATCAGTTGACTGCCCGAGCTGTACTGTCAATATTGGCTGCTGTGCCTGGGTAGGCAATTGATTCTTAACAGCACTAATTTGGGTTTGAATTTGCGTTAAAGCGGCATTGGAGTCGTAGTTCAGCTTTAGCGTAGCAATGATGGTTGAAACGCCACTTACGCTAGCGGATGATAAATAATCAATTCCCTGTGCCTGAGCAACGGATGCCTCAAGTGGTTGCGTAATAAAACCCGCAATTGTTTCTGGATCAGCGCCATAGTAAGCGGTTGTAATCGTGACAACAGCATTTTGAGTTTCTGGGTACTGGTTTACCGGCAAAGAGCCAATTGCCTTCAAACCAAAAATCAAAACCAGCGCACTCACGACCAGCGACAACACTGGTCTACGAATAAATAAGTCAGTCCATTTCATTTAGGACTCATTCCTGAGGTTTAGGATCGGGGGAGTTAGCAGGAAGCACCTTGTTATTGATAATCAGTGGTGTGCCATTCTTTAACTTAAGCTGACCGCTCGTTACTACTGTTGCACCATCTTCCAAGCCCTTCAAAATTGCCACCTGATCACCGCGAGTAGATCCAGTAGTGACAAAGACCTGCTGCGCCTCTAAAGCAGGATTACCCTGCTTGTCCTTCTTGCCCGTAGATTTAGCAATAAACACTGTTGAACCATAGGGGTTATAAGTAACTGCAGTTTGTGGCAAGGTCAAATATTTAACTTGGTCTCCAACTTTGATATTCACATTAGCAAACATGCCAGGCAAAATCTTTTTATCGGGATTGGCAATTTGAGCCTCAACCTGAATATTTCGAGTATTGGTATCGACCTTAGGGCTAACAGCCGTAATTTTCCCAGTAAAGCTTGCATCTTTAAATGCATCTGTTGTCACCACAATCTCTTGTCCAACTTGAATTGCCTCAGCATTACTTTGTGGCAAATTGAAATCTACAAAAATAGGATCTAGCGTTTGGAGGGTAAGTAGCTTATCCCCAGGATTAACATATTGACCGGGGTTAATCATGACAATGCCCACACGACCGCTAAAGGGCGCCTTTAAGTTCTTTTTAGCAACTAAAGCCGTTTGTTGTTCAACTTGGGCTTGTTTTGACTTTGCATCTGCTTTACTCGTATCAAAAACATTTTTACTAATGGCTTGGATCGCCAACTGTTGTCGATCACGCTCATTAATCACCTTCGCTAAATCGGCCAATGCTCTCAAAGAATGAAGTTGGGCTACATCAGAATCATCATTAAGCTTAATTAACAATTCGCCTTCTTTCACATCCATGCCAGATTTAATCGGCACCGCCTGAACTAAGCCACCGATCTCAGTACTAAGATCTACACCTCTAAATGCCCTAATATTTCCAACACTTGATAGCTTTGGCTGCCATTCCGTAAGGGTGACCACCATGGTTGACACAGTTGCGGGAGGCAAACCCATTCCCGAAATGAAATGCTTAATCATGAAATTCTTGAACTGATTAAAACCAAAAATCAAACCTAGCAATAAAAATACTCCGCAGAGCATGATCGTCATACGCCGATGCAAAGGCGTCATTGACTGCAGCTTTGCATAAGCACGGGTTTTCATAAAACGTTCGCGTGGACGTAATTTTTGACCAATTCGAATCCATAGCGCTTTTGCCTTTTCCCAAAGGGCAATCAGCTTTTCACGCAACTTCCACTCTTTGGCCTTTTTTAAGGACCAGGCTTTCAGTGCAATTGCTATCGCAATGACTTTAGATTTAATTGTCTCGAGAAGTTTCATTGAGATCTTTATTAACTACATCTTTTGGTTGAAACGCGGGGCCGGCACGATTCCACCAACCACCCCCTAATGCCGCAAATAAGGCTGCTGTGTCAGAGAAGCGCACTGCTTGCGCAGCAACTGACTTTACTTTGGCCTGCTGATATAGATTTTGGTAATAAAGCACGGCCAAATAACTCGCAGTACCCAACTTATATTGTTGCTGAACCAAATCTAAAGTTTCAAAGGCATAACGCTCAGCATCTGAGGCCGCCTTGAGAGCTTGCGCGCCAGTCTCAAGGGCGCGCAATGCATCAGCAACCTCCTGAAAAGCCTTCAATACAGTAGCTTGATATTGGTATACAGACTGCTCATAAAGAGCTACCGATTGACGGCGTTGCGCTAGCAATTGACCGCCCTGGAACAAGGGCTGAAAAATTCCACCAGCTACGGACCATAATGCTGCATTAGGTCCAAACAAAGCGCTGCTTGTAAGCGCAGCCGATCCAATGGCACCGGTAATATTAAATTGGGGTAATAGATTTGCCGTTGCAACACCCACCAAGGCATTTGTGGCTTTTAATTGCGCTTCTGCTGCACGCACGTCAGGCCGTTGACGCACTAAACTCGATGGAACTGAGAGAGGTAATTTCTCAGGCAACTGCAAAGCAGTTAAATCAAATTTAGTGATGTTGGCATTACTTGGCAATTCGCCAGTAAGAACTGCCAATTGGTTGCGCGCAAAAGCTAAGTTGCGTTCGTAATTAAATAAATCTACTTGAGAATTTGCTACCAAGGCTTGCTGAGAGGTTAAGTCCACCTTATTGACCGTGCCGATTTTTAATTGCTTCTCGGTTACATCAGCCAAGTTTTGCTGGGCCTTCAAGATTTCTGCAGTGGCCTGCAGCTGAGCACGTAAAGCCGCTTCTTTAACAGCGCCAGTCACAATATTAGCGGTCAAAGAAAGGTAAGCGCCCTCTAACTGAAATTGCTGAAACTCCGCCTGTGCCCTGGCATTTTCAACTATGCGACGCCCCCCACCAAACACATCTAGCTTATATGTCACATTCACCGAGGTGTTGTAGAGGTTGTAGGTATCTGAGCCATAAGGAATGCCATAAACAGCTGAAGGCTGTTTTTGTCGCATCGCATCTCCACTCAGACCCACTGCAGGAAAGTATTGCCCGCCAATTTGAGCATTCACATTTTCTTGCGCAGCCCTCAAAGCCGCATCGGCAGCACCCAAAGTCGGATTTTGCTGAAGAGCCTTCTTAATCAAGCCGTCAAGCTCGGGGGACTTAAATAACTCCCACCACTGCGCCTCTATTTCAGCGCCTTCGACAAATTCCTGATTGGTTCCGCCTGGCACGCCTGGAGCAGTTGCTAACTTTTTAGATAAAGGATCTTCTGTATAAGAAGAGGTATTTGGAGCATCCGGCTGTTTAAAGTCAGGCCCAACCGCGCAAGCAGAAAGTACTCCCGCACAACTCAACAGAAGTAGATATAAACGCAGGGGAGGGAATGCTTTCAGAAAAAACATAAAGTGCAACAAATATCCTTTTTCTACAAGAAGTTATTTGAACACAAAAATGTCATCAGGACTTCGTAAAGCCCTGATTTATCAAGTGAAATTTGTCCACAAGTTCAGATAGAAGTCAAATATCTAATTGACCTTATTCGACCGTCACACTCTTGGCTAAGTTTCTTGGCTTGTCTACATCAGTGCCACGAGCGCATGCTGTGTGATAAGCCAAAAGTTGCAAGGGCACTACATGCAAGATAGGCGATAGATTCCCATAATGCTCTGGCAAACGAATGACATTGATGCCCTCACTACTCACAATCTCCGTGTCTTGGTCGGCAAAAACGTACAACTTGCCTCCACGCGCCTTGACTTCTTGCATATTGGATTTAAGTTTTTCCAATAAAATATCATTTGGAGCAACAGTCACTACTGGCATTTTTTCGGTAACCAATGCGAGGGGTCCGTGCTTCAACTCACCAGCGGGATAGGCTTCCGCATGGATATAGGAAATCTCTTTTAACTTTAAGGCGCCTTCAAGAGCAATTGGGTAATGTAAGCCGCGCCCCAAGAACAAAGCGTTTTCACACTTAGAAAATGCTTCGCTCCAAGCAATAATCTGAGGCTCAAGGGCCAATACCGAATGTAGTGCTTTGGGTAAATGGCGTAATTCACGAAGAATTTCCTTCTCTTGATCAGCAGAAACCTTCCTCTCGCGTTTAGCAATAGAAATGGCCAAGAGATATAACGCAAGTAACTGGGTCGTAAATGCTTTGGTAGAGGCAACGCCAATCTCAGTACCGGCCTTTGTTAAGAAGTGCCAATCCGTCTCTCGAACCATTGCGCTACTTGCGACGTTACAAATCGCTAGGGTAAATCGATGGCCCAGGGTTTTGGCATGCCGTAACGCCGCTAAGGTATCTGCAGTTTCTCCAGACTGAGAAACCACAACGATCAAGGTATTCGGTTTGGATACGGTTTTACGATAACGGTATTCACTAGCAATTTCGACTTGAGTAGGAATGCCTGCGATATCTTCTAACCAGTATTTAGCCACGCATGCTGAGTAGTAGCTCGTACCGCAAGCCAGAATCAAAATCTCATCAAAGGATTTCCAGTCTTGATCACTTGCTTCAAAAATCGCAGGGCCAAAACTCGCAATATTGGCTAATGTATCGCCGATAGCTCTTGGTTGCTCAAAGATTTCTTTTTGCATGTAATGCTGATAAGGCCCAAGATCTACAGCATCAGCCTGCGCTGGCATGGGCTTAGCTTCACGCTGCGCTACTTGACCAGACTGATCAATGATTATGACTGACTCTGCCTTAAGAACTACTACATCACCTTCTTCCAGGTACACCATGGAATGGGCTCTTCCTGCCAATGCTAGTGCATCAGATGCAAGGAAGTTTTCATCATCACCTAATGCCACCACTAAAGGCGAACCCACTCGAGCGCCAACCAAAATATCAGGGGCATCCTGTGCAATGACACCAATAGCATAAGCACCGTGTAACTTCGGCAGAACCGCTCTTACAGCTAGCGCAATATCCTTTTGACCACTAGCAACATATTGCTGATGCACTAAATGCGCAATAACCTCTGTATCAGTCTCCGATGTAAAGACATAGCCTGCAGCTTTTAAGTCGTTACGAAGAGACTCATAGTTCTCAATAATGCCGTTATGCACCACCGCAATTAAATCATGGGAAGTATGAGGATGCGCATTGTGGGTATCAGGCTTACCGTGAGTCGCCCAACGTGTATGAGCAATGCCTAGGGTGCCAGTAAATTCTTTTCCCTGCTCAGCCAATTCAGCAACGCGTGCCGTTGTGCGAGCGCGCTCAATAGGATGATTAGAATCATTTGCATTAATCACTGCAAAGCCACAAGAGTCATAACCTCGGTACTCAAGACGGCGCAAACCCTCAACCAAGACCTCAACAATATTCTGACGCGATGCTGCGCCAACGATTCCGCACATTACTTCTTACTCCTTAGAGTTTTAGTGACTACTTTTTTTGGCGAAGGTTTCTTTTTGGGTGATGGTGCTACCTTTTTCGCTGGCGATTTTTGTACTTCAGCCTTTTTTTCTTTCTTAACAGGGCGCTGCCACTCAAGAGATATTTGCCTTGCCCTAGACACGGTCAATTGATTGGCTGGTGCATCTTTAGTCAGCGTGGTTCCAGCGCCTAAGGTAGCCCCACGACCTACGCGAACAGGCGCAACCAACTGCGTATCAGATCCAATGAAGGCATCGTCCTCAATAATGGTGAGGTGCTTGTTGACACCATCGTAGTTACAAGTAATCGTCCCAGCACCTATATTGACCCTAGATCCCACAATGGCATCACCCACATATGCCAAATGATTTGCTTTGCTATTAGCTGCAATTTTGGTGTTTTTGATTTCTACAAAATTGCCAATATGTACATCATTGGCTAAGTCAGCACCTGGACGCAAACGTGCGTATGGCCCGATGACTGATTGATTGCCCACCTTGGCGCCATCGATATGACTAAAGGGTTGCACCACTACATCTTTACCAATGCTGCTATTTCGAATAACGCAGTAAGCGCCGATCTTTGTTCCTGCCGCAAGAGTCACTTCACCCTCAAAGACGCAACCAACATCAATGAAAACATCTGTGCCGCACTCTAAATTTCCACGTATATCAATTCGCGCTGGGTCGGCCAAAGATACGCCTGCATCCATCAATTGATTGGCCAAATTGGATTGATGAATTCTTTCTAGAGTGGCCAACTGATCGCGACTATTGACGCCAACGGTTTCAAATTCACCGTCTGCCTGAGTAGTGCGAATAGGTACGCCATCCTTAACCGCCATCGCAATCACATCCGTTAGATAATACTCACCTTGGGCATTGCTTGAGCGCAAGGACTTCAACCACTTCTTCAGCGAGTTCGTTGGTAAAACCATGATGCCGGTATTAATTTCTTGAATGGCTTTTTGTTCAGCAGTGGCATCCTTTTCTTCAACGATTTCCGCCACAGAACCATCGGCATCTCGAACAATCCGACCATATCCAGTGGGATTACTTAAATTCTGAGTCAGAAGCGCTAAAGCGCAATCTTGCCCACGCACACCATCAGCCAATTTAGCCAGTTTGCTCAAGGTCTTTTTGCTAGTAAGGGGAACGTCACCATAAAGAACTAATGTTGGCTCCTGAACATCTAATTTGGATAGTGCCTGCAACAGAGCGTGGCCAGTTCCCTTTTGCTCGGCCTGCAAAACAGTACTAACTTTTGCAAAAGCAGCATCATCCTTTTCTACTTCAACCAAGAACTCTTTTACGTCTGCAGCGCCGTGACCAACAACCACGATGGGGCCATTCTTGGATAACTTGCCCTGCAGTGATAAGGCCGTACCGAGAACGTGTTCAAGCAGGGGCTTACCTGCCAGAGTTTGCAGAACTTTTGGCAGGGCAGACTTCATCCGCTTTCCTTGCCCTGCAGCCAATATCACAATATTCATATTGAAGAATTATAACGATCCAGAATCGTGGTTCCGCAGGCCAATTCATCCAATTCAGACTCGTCGATCGCTCTATCACCAGCCGATCTGGCTGCAATACCAGATAACTCTGTAGAGACCTCTAAGTTTTGGAAATCAAAGGCTTCACGATCCATGAGATGAGAGGGAACAATATGGTGCATTGAGCGAAACAGATTCTCTACCCGACCTGGAAATGTTTTTTCCCATTCGCGTAACATTTGCTTCATCGCACCGCGCTGCAAATTGGGCTGGCTACCACATAGATTGCAAGGAATAATGGGGAAGTTCATATCAACCGCATAGCGTTCGAGTAATTTCTCAGGAACATAAGCCATAGGGCGAATGACGATATGCTTTCCGTCATCTGAACGCAATTTAGGGGGCATTCCCTTGAGCTTTCCCGCGAAAAACATATTTAATAAAAGTGTTTCTAAGATGTCATCGCGGTGATGTCCAAGAGCTATTTTTGTAGCACCTAATTCATCGGCAACCCGATACAAAATTCCGCGACGCAAACGTGAACATAATCCACAGGTTGTTTTTCCCTCAGGAATAACACGCTTCACAATACTGTAAGTATCCTGCTCTTCAATGTGAAACTGAACTCCCAAACCTTTTAAATAGTTTGGCAATACCTCAGCAGGAAATTCGGGCTGCTTTTGATCCAAGTTAACAGCAACAATTTCAAAATTAATTGGCGCTCGTTCACGCAGCCTCAATAAGATATCGAGCATGGCATAACTATCTTTGCCGCCCGATACGCAAACCATGACTTTATCGCCGTCTTCTATCATGCCAAAATCATCGATTGCCTGACCAACTAAACGGCATAATTTTTTTTCGAGTTTATTCTCTTCAAAAACCACTTTACGAATATCGCTCATAGCCTAGATCAATTCTTTTATTTAATCTTGTTTCATACGAAACACTTCAACCCCTACGGAGTGACAGTCTGGATAGACATCAGGCTTAGCAGTACTAACCCGGGCAGCCAATACCTTGGGATGGAGCAACATAGCCGTCACAATGTCATCGCAAAATGTTTCCTGTAAATGAATATGACCCTGGGAAGCCCTACCCTTAATGGTTTCACGCATAAAGTCATAATCTACCACCTCTTCCAATAGATCTTTGGTAGGGGTATTTTCATTAAGCGGGATATACAAATCGACATTTAAAATAACGCGCTGCTCCGCCTTCTTTTCAAAATCGTGAACACCAATATTGATATAGATCTCATAGTCGCGCAAAAATAAACGGCGGCAATCTACCAAAGCTGGGTGAGAAAGAATAGCGTGCATAAAGTATTGACCCAATTAAACCTATTAAACTGCATTTGTTTTAAACATGACATCACGTGATGAGGGCAAAAGATGCTGTCCACCATCAACATACAAGGTCGTACCAGTAATGGCATTAGAGTCCGCTAAAAATACAGCAGCCTTGGCAATATCACTCGGAGTGGAAGACTTTTCTAAAGGCGTCATTTGATGCGCCTGAGAAAATCCTTCAATAGTTTGATCACCCGACGGTAAAGAAATGCCTGGAGCCAAACCTACCACACGTAAAACAGGCGCGAAATCGATCGCCAGCAATTGAACCGAAGTTAATAATGCGCTTTTCGACAATGTATAAGAAAGATAATCTGGATTGAGATTAATCAATTTTTGATCAAGCAATTGAATCACCGAAGGAAGACTATCCTGGGCGCATTCATTAACTTTGTAATTTGCTCTGTTATTTGCTCTATGCGTCTGCCACCCAAACATCAACTGAGATAGCAAAATAGGCGCAACCAAGTTGACTTGCATATGCTCTTGTAACTTTTTACTTGTCAACCTCACATCTGAATTGGCTCGGTCATACTCAAAAATTGAAGCACTATTGACCAGACAATGCAGATTTTCAAACTGCGTAGTGACCTCAGAAAAAAGAGTTTTAATTTCGTCTTCACTTGCCAAGTTAGCTTGAAAGGCTTTCGCTCGACATCCGAGCAGCTCAATCTCCGCCACAGTCTTTAGAGCTTCTTGTTCAGACTGCCCATAATGGACCGCTACATCCCACCCTTGACGTGCGAACTGGAGGGCAATTTCTCGACCAAGGCGCTTGGCTGCGCCAGTCACTAAAACTGCCTTATTTGGCTGGGATGGGGTGTTTGAACTCAAGTTCACTTAAATTCTCTTAGACTAGCGAGTTATGGATATTACCTTGACCAGCCACGAAACGGAGCATAGCTTGCTCCTGCATAACAAAATTACTGCTGAAATTGCCTCTCAAGGGGGTTGGATACCCTTTTCTCGCTACATGGAGATGGCTTTATATGAGCCTGGCATGGGTTATTACAGCGCTGGTGCCCATAAATTAGGGACAGGTGGGGACTTTACTACAGCCCCAGAACTAAGCCCGTTATTTGGAGCGACCATGGTTTCTACGCTCCTGCCCATTCTTGAGGGGCTTCAAGCGCAAGGATTGCCTACAAAAATTTTAGAATTTGGGGCCGGCACCGGTAAATTAGCCGAATCCATCCTAAATCGCCTACATGACCTTCAATTTCCCTTAGACAGCTATGAAGTTATTGAGATCTCTCCAGACCTGGCTCAAAGACAAAGCGAGCGATTGGCTGGGGCAACAAAGAGCTTAGGCCTAGCAACACATTGCAAATGGCTTAGCTCTTTGCCTGAAAATTTTAAAGGAGTCATCATTGCCAATGAGGTCATTGATGCCATTCCTTGTGAGGCCATCATTTATCAAAATGGCTTTTGGTATTGGCATGGTGTAGCCCTTGAAAACAATAAACTCATTTGGAAAATTGGAAAGCCGGTCAGCCAAGATCTTCTTCCAGAAAGCCTGTTGACTGGAAGCTTCTCTGAGGGCTATGTCACAGAACTCCACACACAAGCAAATGCATGGATACGTCACGTAGCCAAGCAACTGCATACCGGCCTTTTTCTGACCTTTGACTATGGATTTCCAGAGAGCGAGTATTACCACCCTCAGAGACTTGAAGGTACTCTCATGGCCCATCATCGCCACCATGCGATTCAAGATCCGTTTCACCTGCCAGGCTTATGCGACATCACCACTCATGTCGAGTGGTCGCAAATTGCACGCAATGCCCTTGAGGAGCCGATTGACGATGTCTTTCTCACCAATCAAGCTGCTTACCTGTTGGATGCGGGGATTGGCAACATAGCCCTAGAGAACGGCGATCCGGGCAATCCGCAAACCTTCCTCCCTATTTCTAATGCCATGCAGAAATTACTCTCTGAGGCAGAAATGGGTGAGCTCTTTAAGGCCTTTGCCTTCTCCAAAAACTTAGGGGATTTATTGCCAGATTGCGCCCTAGAAGATCTACCCGGTCTGAATGGTAGAAATAGGCTTTAGTTTGCCGCAGTCGAAATAGCCTGCAGTCTAGCGAACTCAACTGCCTCTCGAATTTTCTCGCCATTACTTTGATCTGCCTGCGAAAGGCTTGAGATAATTTTTGGCAGATTTAATGCTTGAGCATGTTCCATCGCCTGTATCAAGTCCTCAACCTTAAGATCAATTTTTTTCGCCAAGCCCAGTAAGACTTTGGCACGCTCAGGTTTACGCCACACATCAGCACGGTTGAACCACGTCAATATTTCTGTAGGCGCTAAGTTGCGTCCTTTAGCTGCAGTAAGAAATTGATTTAATCCACTAAAAATTTCACTAAAGTCACGAACCTCATTTGGCATGCGCACACATTCTGACCAAGTACGAATTTCACTTGCTGGCAAGTTCATCAATACAACAGCACAACGCTCTTCTAAATTATTAGGAGCCAAATGCAAATGGGCTATTAACTTTTCTCGATAAGGCTCTTGTACCAATTCATCAGCTAAAAGTAGTGGCAGAATTTTTTTGGCAGATCCAGTATCAAGCAATATTTGAAACATACGCATAGGCTTACTTGCAGTAAGTCCTCGAGCTAACTCTTGCCATATTCTCTCTGGAGAGAGGTGCTCCAACTCGCCCGCATCAACAATCGCTATTAAAGCTTTAAGAGTGTCGGCAGCAACAATAAATTCAGGAAAGCGTGCGGCAAAACGAGCAATGCGCAATAAACGCAAAGGGTCCTCAGCAAAAGCATCGGAGACATGACGAAATACCTTGCATGCTAAATCTGCTTGTCCATTGTAGGGATCTAGAATTGGACCTATTAATCCACCACCCTCACCAACTTCTTGCGCCATTGCGTTAATTGTTAAATCTCGTCGCTCCAAGTCTTGTTCCAATGTGACCGTCGGGTCGGCATAAAACATAAACCCCTTATAGCCTTTACCAGTCTTGCGCTCGGTACGCGCTAAGGCATACTCCGCTTGAGTCTGTGGATGCAGAAAAACTGGAAAATCCTTGCCGACCGGTCGAAACCCTTTAGCAAGCATTTCTTCAACACTCGAGCCTACCACTACATAATCGATGTCATGAACGGGCAAGCCCATCAGCGTATCCCTGATAGCGCCACCAACAGCATAAACTTTCATACGCTTACTTCATACCCTCTAATGAGCGCTTACTGATCGAAAATATTGAAGTAAGCGCATCCACGCCATTTAAAGGCAAAACATTTGGCAACCTCATAGAGTCGATGTTGTCACGCGACATCAGAGTTGGGCCAGGAAGAAACTCAAATGCCAATGCTTGTAGATATCCCACAAAAGCTGGCACCGGAATAATTGCACAAGAAGTCTTAGCTTTGCGTGCAGCAAATTCAACAATCTCTTTCATGGTGTAAACCGTTGGACCAACCAAATCATAAGCTTGATGAATTGTTTGTGGCATCTGAAGTGCCTTAGAAAAAGCAGTAGCAACATCATCAACACTTACAGGCTGAAACTTTGCCTGATAGTTAGCCAAAGGCATTACAGGCAATAGCTTAGTCAGCTTAGAAAATAAATTGATGAATTGATCTTGCGCACCAAAAATCACACTAGGCCTAAAGATGGTCCAGTCTAAATTGCTACTCTTAACCACCTTCTCGCCATCGCCTTTGCTACGCTGGTACATCGACGGCCCTTGGACATCGGCGCCTAAAGCACTCATGTGCAAATAGCGCTTTAAGCCATGCATTTGCATTGCAGTAATGATATTGCCAGGCAAATCTACGTGAGCACTCTTAAAAACTTTTCCATATGGCTTGGCAGTCTTATCGTGCAGTACGCCCACCAGATTTATTACCGCACCGCCAACCTTGATGCGAGAGCAAAGATTTTGCAGTTCATCAAACTCATGAATATTGGCATCCTCAACATGCACTTTGGGCAACATACGCAATTCACGTGCGCTTGCTAAATTTCTGGTTGGCAGCAATACCGAATAACCTCTTGATTGCAATTGGGCAGCAAGCACTCGACCCACAAAGCCATTTCCACCAATTAATAGGATGTCATATTTCATAGAGATTGTTCGATTCAAATTTAAGGTAATTCTGATTGAGCCGCCGCTTTAGGCGCAATGACACCCAAACGCTGTTTTAATGATTGTGTCTGACCAGGTATAACAGAGGAGTAATAAGTTGCATTGGCCAAAACGTTTTTGACATACGCACGTGTTTCATTAAACGGGATAGTTTCCGCAAAAATCGCCCCTTCAGTTGGGCTGGTCAATTTTTCACGCCACTGCTTAGAGCGGCCAGGTCCAGCGTTGTATGCTGCGGACGCTAAAACCCAAGAACCATCTAAGTCCAGCAAAACCATATTTAAGTAATTGCTGCCTAATGTCAGATTGGTGCTGGTATCTCCAAGCTGATCATTAGTATATGAAGTCATACCAATTTTTTTGGCAACATATTTAGCGGTATTTGGCATGACTTGCATTAAGCCAGATGCGCCCACCGTAGAGGAGGCATTCATAATGAAGCGCGATTCTTGGCGAATCAAACCATAAGCCCAAGCTAAATTCAAATCAATTTGCCTTGCGATTGGAGAAAGCTCATCTCGATAAGGTGTGGGATAACGCAAATTAAAGTCATGCTCCTGCTTGGTACGGTCAGCCGTGTTCACAACCCGGTCATACAAATTAATGCGCTTAGCAAATTCTGCAGAAGCCAATAATTGTTTATCGCTCATATTGCGCAATTCCCAATTCCATTCGCGATTACCTTCGAAACGCAAATTCATGGCGTATAAACGTTCCGCTCTAATAAAGCCTTTGCGGTTTGCCATGGCATCTATTTCTTGTTCGGTAACCCTAGTACGCACAGGCGCATGATTAGGTCTGCCGAGTTCCTCACGTGCCAATTGTCCGTAAAAGTTAAATTGATCGGCAATGAGCTCATAATTTTCACGAGCCTTATCATTTTGACCGTCAGCCTTTAAAGCGCGCCCATACCAATAAGCCCAAGCTGGATCTCGACTTCGCACAGCAGGATTCATTCCTTCAATGGCATTTTTGACAAGAGCCCAATCCTTGGCGCGCAAGCCAGACCTGACCTTCCACTCCTGACTCTCAGCTGAAAGCAACTCGTTGTAACCCAAGTTTTGCTGCAAGCGATAGGCATCATCTGCATTGGAGTCCAACTTTTTGGCTAAAAATTGCCCAATGACACCCCAAGCAACCGCTTGATTTTCTTTGCTATAACGAGAAGCGGTCTGAGAAAAATCTTTATAAGCCTTGGCAGGATCTGCCTTGGCACTTTTAACAACATCAGCAATGGGATCATCCCCCCCCAAACGGCGTGACATCGTATCAAAACCCATCTCACTAGCAGCGCGTCCAATTGCTTTGGCTTCGCTCGGACTCATCCCGCCGGCGCCAACTAAAGAAGGAACCAATTCCTGACATGCTTGACCAAAATAGTGGGGATCAATTAATACTGATCGCGCATCTATGCCAACCTTTGTAGGATTTTCCCCCTGAGATAATCTAGAGAGCAAGGCATAGCATTTCACTTGAGTATCGTCGTCTAAAACAAACTTCGCATACTCGGTATCAAAACGAGACCAGTCCTTACGTCTACCTAATACCAATAACCAATCGTTACGCATGCGATCAGCCAATGCGCTGCCTTCATATTGGTTTAAAAAACTAATGACTTGCGCATCAGCCCCGTAATCAGCTCGCGCACCACCGGCACTATCGAACAACTGAGGCTTAATCCGAAAATAAGTCACATAATCATCGTAGGGATAACTGGCTAAACTTGCTGACAATTGCTGCGTGCGCAAGACATCATTTTTTTTAGCCGCCTCACGTAACTCGATAAAGGCACGATCGCTATCATTTAAATCAGCCGCAGTAATTCTGCTCTGATACGCTCCAGCAGCAGAATTCACCCTACTACTTTTCTGAGCAAAAATGGAAGGGGTACTCAACAGCAACCCTAGAAATATGATTCCAGTTAATTGCTGAAATTTGCTTTTTTGAACATCAAACTTCTTTTTCACTATCCAACCTTATCTAAAAATAGGAGTTTTGCACTGGTTTATTCACTATATCTTTTAATTTTCGCCTGATAATGAGCGATATGCACGGCAATTCGCTAAAAACCCTCCGTCAAAATCTATTAAGCCAACGGCAAGAATTCATCAAAAAAGATGACTTCATCCAAATCGAACACAAACTACTCACAAATTTGAATCGTTTTTTGGCGGATAAGAAGGAAAGCATCTCATCAGTAGCCTTTTACTACCCCATTCAAGGCGAAATTGATTTGCGCCATACCTTATTGGAATGGGCAAAAAATAAGCCCAAACGCTGCCTGGCACTGCCTTTTGCTAGGCCAGATAAATATCTTGAGTTTTATCAATGGCAGCCGAATGACTCTCTAATCTTAAGCAAGCACGGAATTCTAGAGCCCAACTCAAATAAGCTTGAACGCCCCCAAATTATTCCCGACTGCATTTTGATACCTTGCGTGGGATGGTCCCAATCTTCTGAGGCTGGAAAAAACCATTATTGGCGTCTGGGTTATGGGGGCGGCTATTTTGACCGCACCTTAGCCCAGTTAAGAAAAAATAATCCACACCTACTTTGCGTGGGCATTAGTTTTGACTGGCAAGAACTCAATAACCAGCAGTGGCAAACCCAAACACATGACGAGCCCTTAGATCTCCTCATCACTGAATCTATCTCAGGTTCTTAGGGGGTTTTAGCGTAGTTAGCTTTGTTTCGCCAAACTTAAGTTCTCGGCAATCGCTAAAACCGCATCTGCTTGATTGAGCGAATAAAAATGTAAGCCAGGAGCACCGGCTGTTAGAAGTTGGTCGCAAAGATCTGTGACGACCTCTTCACCAAAGGCGCGTATAGAGGCAATGTCATCACCATAAGATTGCAAGCGCAAGCGAATCCAGCGAGGGATCTCTGCACCACAAGTATCTGAGAATCGTAGTAACTGGGTACTGTTAGTAATCGGCATAATGCCAGCAATAACAGGCTGAGTTACACCCAAGTCATACGCCTCATCAACAAAACGGAAATAAGCGTCGCTGTTATAGAAATACTGCGTTACCGCTGAATTTGCCCCGGCCTTCATTTTCTGCACAAAGAAGTCCACATCGCTTGCTGGAGATTTTGCCTGGGGATGCATTTCAGGATAAGCGGCAACATCAATATGAAACCAATCACCAGTTTCTGTGCGAATAAATTCAACTAGCTCGTTGGCATGATGAAACTCACCATACTGCCCCATTCCCGAGGGAAGGTCGCCTCGCAAAGCCACAATACGCTTGACCCCTAAAGCCTGATACTGCTTGAGTATGTCACGCACGCTTTCACGTGAGCTACCGACACAAGAAAGGTGTGGAGCAACTGCAGCTCCAGCTGCATGAATATCACCCACCACCTTTAACGTGCCTGATTGCGTAGAGCCGCCAGCGCCAAAAGTCACGGAATAAAACGCTGGCTTAAGCTCTTGGCTCAAACGCTCGCGCACAAGATGCAACTTCTTCTCACCTTCTGGAGTTTTAGGAGGAAAAAATTCGACGCTTAATTCCATGATCTTGACCTATGTATTGATTGCAGTAGATTAATAACGGTAGTGGTCAGCCTTGTATGGGCCTTCCTTCGTCACGCCAATATATGTAGCTTGTTGATCAGTTAATTCGGTCAACTGAGCATTAAGCTTTTTCAACTGCAAACGCGCAACTTTTTCATCCAAATGCTTAGGCAAGGTGTAAACGCCAACTGGATATTTGTTTGTACCTACAGCATTCCACAACTCAATTTGTGCAATCACTTGGTTTGCAAATGAAGAGCTCATAACGTAAGAAGGGTGTCCTGTACCACAACCGAGATTAACCAAACGACCTTTGGCCAAAATAATGATGCGCTTCTCAGGCAAGCCATTGGCTGCAGGGAAAATCACATGATCGACTTGTGGCTTGATTTCTTCCCACTGGTACTTTTCAATACCAGCAACATCGATCTCATTATCAAAGTGGCCAATGTTACAAACAATAGCCTGGTCTTTCATCTTCGCCATGTGATCGTGGGTAATCACATGATAGTTGCCCGTTGCGGAAACAAAAATATCCGCTTTATCAGCAGCGTAATTCATAGTCACAACGCGGTAGCCTTCCATAGCCGCTTGCAAGGCGCAGATTGGGTCAACTTCAGTAACCCAAACTTGGGCAGAGAGGGCGCGTAAAGCTTGTGCTGAACCCTTACCTACATCGCCGTAACCACAAACTACAGCAACCTTGCCAGCAATCATCACATCAGTTGCGCGCTTGATAGCGTCAACCAAAGATTCGCGGCAACCATATAAATTGTCGAACTTGCTCTTTGTCACTGAGTCGTTCACGTTGATTGCCGGGAATTTCAAATCACCCTTAGCAAACATTTGATACAGACGATGTACACCTGTTGTAGTTTCTTCGGTAACCCCTTTAACTTTTTCCAAACGAGTGGAATACCAAGTCGGGTCTTGCGCTAGTTTATTTTTAATAGCGGCAAATAAAATAGTTTCTTCTTCGCTCGTTGGATGGTTCAAGCAAGCCTGATCTTTCTCTGCACGGGCGCCAAGATGCAATAACAAAGTGGCATCGCCACCATCATCCAAAATCATATTGGTAAAACCGCCATCAGCCCATTCAAAAATACGGTGGGTGTAATCCCAGTATTGCTCAAGAGTTTCGCCCTTGATAGCAAACACTGGCGTGCCGTTAGCGGCAATTGCTGCAGCAGCGTGATCTTGGGTAGAGAAAATGTTGCATGAAGCCCATTGCACTTCTGCGCCGAGAGCCTCAAGGGTCTCAATCAACACCGCAGTTTGAATAGTCATGTGTAAAGAACCGGTGATGCGTGCACCACGCAATGGTTGCTCCGTAGCAAATTCATTACGAATCGCGATCAGACCAGGCATCTCAGTCTCGGCAATAGCGATTTCTTTGCGGCCAAAATTTGCCAAAGAAATATCAGCAATGGCGCAACGCGTTGCCACAAAGTCTTGTAAATTGAAATCAGAAACGGTATTCATGAATGCTCCAGCTAAATACGATTCAATGCTGGAGTGAAGACTCGCTAGCCATTGAATCATGGGTTAGCGAGCGCAGTTGCAATTAGCAAACCTTATTAAAAGTTCACTCCCTTCAAGCCTGGGGAAACACTGTTTGACAGCATTCCTTGCAACGCTCCTTGAAGGTATGGCGAAATTGTAATCAATTTCGCCATATTTGGTTTTACTACATCAACAAACTGCCGATTAGTTACTTATAAACCTGCTGCAGCACGCAAAATTGGGGCTTTATCGCACTGCTCCCAAGTAAATTCCGGCTCCTCGCGACCAAAGTGGCCATAAGCTGCAGTTTTACGATAAATCGGACGCAAAAGGTTCAACATCTTCACAATGCCTTTTGGACGCAAATCAAAATGCTCAGAAACCAATTGAGCAATTTTTTCATCTGAAATCTTGCCGGTACCGAAAGTACTCACCATGACGGAAGTCGGTTTTGCAACACCAATGGCATATGAGATCTGTATCAGACACTTACTGGCTAAACCAGCGGCAACAACGTTCTTGGCTACATAACGACCTGCATATGCAGCAGAGCGATCTACCTTAGAAGGATCTTTTCCTGAGAATGCGCCGCCACCATGGGGAGCTGCGCCACCATAAGTGTCGACAATAATTTTGCGCCCAGTTAAGCCACAATCTCCTTGTGGGCCACCAATAACAAAACGCCCAGTAGGGTTTACCAAGAAATTAATCGCGCCCTTAATCAAATGCTTAGGCAATACAGGTTTGATAATTTCCTCAATAACGGCTTCACGCAATTTCTCAAGAGAGATATCTTCATCATGCTGAGTCGAGAGAACCACTGTATCGATTGAGTCTGGCTTGCCATCGACATAACGCAAGGTCACTTGCGACTTTGCATCTGGGCGAAGCCAGTTCAAGCGACCATCACGGCGCAATTGCGACTGACGCTCCACCAAGCGATGGGACAGGTGAATAGGCAAAGGCATGAGTTCAGCAGTTTCATCACAGGCATAACCAAACATCAAGCCTTGGTCACCAGCACCTTGATCCAGGCCGTCATCGTGAGCCTTATCCACACCTTGAGCAATATCAGGACTTTGCTTGTCATAGGCAACCAGCACGGCACAACCTTTATGGTCAATACCGTAGTCAGTGTTGTCGTAACCAATTTCACGCAAAGTATTACGTGCCACCTGAATGTAATCAACATTAGCGTTTGTGGTGATTTCACCAGCCAAAACTACTAAGCCGGTATTGCACAAAGTTTCTGCTGCAACACGTGCAGTAGGATCCTGGGCCAAAATGGCATCCAAAATAGAATCAGAAATTTGATCCGCGACTTTATCGGGGTGGCCTTCAGAAACGGATTCTGAGGTAAAGAAATAATCATTTGCCATTGCAAGTCCTTTAGTAAATAACACGATCTATGGGACAACTCGACGTGCCAGAAACTACAACGGCGACGCTTTAGCAGAATTTTTGAATCGCTCTGCAAGTTGCCTTAACTCAGCGATGCAGTAATTCTATCCGAAAAGTCCAAAATTTATCAAACAGGGGGTTAAATTGATAACCCCAATGCTGGCATTGAATATCATTAGGGGTGCGCAAATTTTTACTCAAAATAACCCTTAACGCGATTGCTGCGCTTCCTCTTGCGCTGGTACAAGCATTTGGCGCTTTTTTAGGGATTCTGGCTTTTGTTGGATCAAAGCAATATCGCTCTTTATTTCACCCTCAATACCAAGCCGTTGTCGCAAGTCATCACCTTCCTTTTCGCCTCTGGTCTGCAATTAGGGCATCTGGAATGCTGTTTTCAGATAGTTTATGGATTTGGCGCAACCCTCAAAAAGCACTTCAATTGGTTGAAGTGCAGGATTGGGCTCTTGTAGAGGGGGCGATCAACGAAGGTCATGGCCTAGTCATGCTCACCCCTCACTTGGGTGGATTTGAAATCATTCCCCGCGTACTGGCTCAACACTTCCCCGCAACCATCCTCTACCGCCCCTCACGTCAAGAGTGGCTTAATGAAGTTGTGGAAGAGGGTCGCGCCTATCCAAATATGCATTTTGTACCCACCAACCTCCATGGCGTTCGCCAGATGACTCGCGCCCTTACTCGCGGTGAAGCGATTGGCATCCTTCCCGATCAAGTCCCTAGTGGTGGAGAAGGGGTTTGGGTGCCTTTCTTTGGTCGCCCCGCCTACACAACACCTTTACCTGCCCGCCTTGCGAACCGAAACAACACGCCAGTAGTCATGTTTACCGCCAAACGCAAGGGTATTGGCAAGGGCTGGCTTATGCAAGCAACCCGCTTGGCTCCGCTTTCTGAAGATGCCGCTCTTGCTGCATCCGAATTGAATGTCGCTATTGAAAATGCCATTCTCAAAGCGCCTGAACAATTTATCTGGGCCTATAACCGCTATAAACATCCCAGCGGTGCAGAATTGCCACCAAGTTAGTCATTAACAAATTTATAATTAATGCAAGATGACTTGGTTTCATAACTTCTTTAATTTTCTTGCGCTGAACCTTCTGCGCCTTTTCGCATTTCTTCCATATGCACTCACAATTTATATTGGCTATGGTCTAGGCTGGTTAGCTGCGCATATCCCCAATGATCGCGCTAAAGTAGTCAAGACCAATTTGCGCCTTTGCTTTCCACATTTAACTGAAAAAGAAATTGATGCCTTAGCACTTGAACATTGGAAGCTCTTTGGCAGAAGTGTCATGGAAAGAAGTCGCATTTGGCTAGGTAGCGGCAAACAAATTACCGATATCGTCACCATTAATTCAGCCATTACCCTGGGAGATCGCAAACCACGCCTCTTAATCAACCCCCATTTTGTAGGACTTGAGGGGGGGTTCATGGCGCTATCCGTGCTGGCAAGTCAACATGATTGGCCGCGAGGCGCAGGACTTTATCAAAACATGAAGAACCCCTTCTTCAATCAAAAGATGATTGAATGGAGAAATCGATTTGGCGGAAAGTCAATTGAACGACAAAGTCGCCTAAGGGATCTTATTCGGGAGATCCAAACCGGCAACTTTATCTTCATTGCACCCGATATTGATCTGGGCCCACGTGACTCCGTCTTTGTTCCTTTTTTTGGCATTCAAACCAATACGATTACCTCAGTTTCTCGTTTAGCCAGATTAAGCGGGGCTGAAGTCTGCTTGATGACTACAACCCTTAACAAGGATCGTAAAGGCTATACATGCAATATTAGCGAGCCACTCCCTAACTTTCCAAGCGACGATGTGCAAGAAGACACCGCTCGTCTTAATCAATATATTGAAGAGATGGTTCGCGACAGACCAGCGGAGTACTATTGGGTACATAAGCGCTTTAAACATAGGCCACCTGGTGAGCCAAGTCTTTATCAAAATCACTAAATTCAAAATTATTCGTCACCGCCACTAGCATTTATCGGACCAGCACATTGAACACACCTGTACGAAAACTTCGTTTCACCAAAATGCATGGTGCTGGCAATGATTTCATTGTGCTCAATGGCATAGATCAAGATCTGAGCGAAATTACTCGCGAACAATGGAAGCACTTAGCGCACCGTCAATTTGGCATTGGCGCGGACCAAATTTTGTTGGTAGAAAAAGCTACACGCCCTGATGCAGATTTTCGTTATCGCATTTTTAATGCAGATGGTGGAGAGGTTGAGCAATGCGGCAATGGTTCTCGTTGTTTTGTGCGCTTTGTTTTAGACCATGGCCTCTCCAATAAAAATCCCTTGCGTGTTGAAGTGGCGCATACAGTGCTGACTCTCAAATCTCATCCCGATGGAAAAATTGAAGTCGATATGGGCGCCCCGATTTTTGAACATAGCCTTATCCCCTTCAAAGCCGATGGGCTATCTAGCAAACAAGAGTTTCATGAAATGCTGTATGCATTACCAATAAATCACCCCGCGACCCATGACGACTGGATTGGCGTCCTCTCTATGGGCAATCCGCATGCCGTCCAAGTAGTAGGGGATATCGATAGTGCACCGGTCTTAGAAGAGGGCCCGTCAATAGAAAGTCACCCCGCCTTCCCCAAACGCGTTAATGCGGGTTATATGCAAATACTTAATCGCAATGAAATTGAGCTGCGGGTATTTGAGCGTGGCGCAGGTGAAACTTTAGCTTGCGGTACGGGCGCTTGTGCTGCAGTGGTATCCGGCATTCGTCGTGGCATGCTCGACTCCCCAGTCAAAGTTCACACACGCGGTGGCGATCTAGAGATTGCTTGGGGTGGAATGGTCGATGGGATTGCCGATTCAGTCATCATGACAGGCCCAGCCTTCACAGTATTTGAAGGTGAAACCGATTACCCCACAACTTAATCAGTTGTTAGCTTAAATGCCGTACTTAGCGCGATAAGCTTTAACTGCAGGTAAATAAGTTGTCAGTTGAGGATCGCTAGACGCAGTCAAGAAGGCCATTAAATCCGCTAAATTTGCAATAGCGATCACTGGCAAGCCAAACTCCTGCTCCACCGCTTGCACCGCTGACTTATCACCAATCTCAGCTGCCGTGCCTGACCTTTCCATGCGGTCCAAGGCAATTAAAACAGCGGCCGGTTCTGCACCCGCTGCACGAATCAGCGATACAGACTCTCTCACTGATGTTCCCGCAGAGATAACATCGTCGATGATCACAACCCTACCTTTAACAGGCGCACCCACTAAGGTGCCGCCCTCACCATGATCTTTAGCTTCTTTACGGTTGTAAGCATAAGGCACGTTACGACCCCCATCAGCCAAGGCAATGGCCGTAGCCGCAGCCAAAGTGATGCCTTTATAGGCTGGGCCATAAAGCATATCAAAAGAAATATTCGATTCTTGCAAGGCTTTAGCGTAATAGCGCCCGAGCGCACTTAAGCGAGCGCCATCATTAAATTCACCGGCATTGAAAAAATAAGGGGATAGTCGTCCTGCTTTGGTTTTAAACTCCCCAAACGACAAAACCTTTGCCTCAAGGGCAAAACGAATAAAGTTAACCTGATTAGTATTTTCTGAGCTCATAGGCCTATATGTTACGCATCATTTCCGCCAACCTCAACGGCATCCGCTCTGCGGTCAAAAAAGGCTTTTTGCCCTGGGTTACAAAACAAAAGCCAGATTTTGTTTGTATGCAGGAGCTCAAAGCGCAAAGCGATGATCTGGAGGATGCCATTTTAAATCCAGATGGATTGCATGGCTTCTTTCACCATGCCGAGAAAAAAGGATATAGCGGCTGCGGGATCTATACACCCCATAAGCCTGATGAAGTCTTATATGGATTTGGCAATGAAGAATTTGATGCAGAAGGGCGCTACGTCGAGGCGCGCTTTAAGAAACTCTCTATTTTGTCGGTTTATATGCCCTCTGGATCAAGTTCACCTGAAAGACAAGAAGCAAAGTACCGCTATCTTGCCGCCTTTTTACCCCACCTCATTGAGCTTAAAAAGTCTGGTCGAGAAATTATCCTTTGTGGTGATGTCAATATTGCCCACAAAGAGATTGATCTTAAAAATTGGAAGGGTAATGTCAAGAACTCTGGATTTTTACCAGAAGAACGTGCATGGCTCACCAATCTTTTTGATAAGGTAGGCTATGTAGACGTGTATCGCAAGCTCGAGCCTGAGGCGAGTGAGGCCTGCTATACCTGGTGGAGTAATAGGGGCCAAGCCTATGCCAAAAATGTTGGCTGGCGTATTGACTATCACCTTGCCACACCAGGCATTGCAGCTAGCGCTTTGACAACCTCCGTCTACAAAGAAGAGCGATTTTCAGATCATGCCCCGTTGATTGTGGATTACGACTGGTCTGTTTAACCTTCGTATGGTGGGTGCAATTCAGTGGTGTGATTCCAAGGGGCGATTTTCATTAATAAGAGCATTCCAGGAATAGCTAAGGCAAAACACAGAACAAAGAAATTAAACCAGCCCAAGGCTTCAACGATATAACCGGTCATTGCATTAATGAAGGTTCTTGGCACAGCCGCAAGGCTTGTGAATAAAGCAAATTGGGTAGCGGTATAGCGCGGGTCAGTTGTTTGAGCAATAAAGGCTGTAAATGCAGCAGTACCCAAACCCACTGCAAATGCCTCAAAACCTATCACCCATGCCAAGACCCAAGGACTCAGACCCACCTTAGCCAGAATCGCAAAACCCAAGATAGCAAAAGCCTGTAGAACTCCAAAAATCCACAGGCCACGTGCAATCGTCATCTTTTGCAGCCAATAAGCGCCCAACAAGCCACCGCCTAGGCTAGCCCATAGCCCAGCATTCTTAGCCACCAAGCCAATCTGAGTACGAGTAAATCCCATATCCATATAAAACGGCGTGGCCAACGCTGTCGCCATAGAGTCGCCAAGCTTATACAAAAAGATGAACGCCAAAATCGTCAGTGCAAATCTCCAGCCACGACGTGTTACAAATTCTTTAAAAGGCTCAATAACCGCATCTCGTAATGAGTGTGGTGGCTCACCTCTCAATGATGGCTCCGGAAGAAGAAGGGTTGTAAAAACACCTATCAGTAGAAACGCGCCCGTGATCATAAATACCGTTGACCATGGCATAAAGTCCGACAAAATAAGAGACAGGGAGCCAGGAACCAAAGTAGAGAGCTTATAAGCATTGACAAAGACCGCTGTTCCAGAACCCAACTGCGAATCTGTCAGCCATTCGCGCCGATAGGCATCAATCACAATATCTTGGCTTGCGGAAAAGAAAGCCACTACGGCGGCCAAACTTACAACGGCCCAAATTTCTGTAACTGGGTTAAAGAAGCCCATAGCCATTACCGCAGTCATCGTAATGACTTGAGTAACGAGCATCCATCCACGTCGCCTTCCCAAAAAAGGAAGGGGGTAGCGATCTAAAAATGGTGACCAAAGAAACTTCCAGGTGTATGGGAAACCCACCAAGGCAAATAAACCAATTGCCTTTAGGTCCACCCCTTCGGAGCGCAACCAAGCAGAGAGGAGGTTATAGAGAAGAAATAGCGGTAGCCCACTGGAAAAACCCAAAAATCCACAGGCAATTAAAGCCTTTGCATTACTTGGGGTTTTGAGGGGTGCAGTGAAATCGCTCAACGATATTGATGATTAAAACTCAGCGCGACGAATACGAAATAAACCAAGACTGCCAAAAAAATTGGGCAGCAGAGTTACCTCGCGACCTTCATGCAAAATGCACTGGTCAATAATTTTCAACCCTAAACTAGAGGCCAATTTCTCAAAATCAGCAACAGTTAAGACGCGCACATTTGGCGTGTTGTACCACTGGTAAGGAAGGCTTTTAGAAACCGGCATATGCCCCAAGCCAACTGATAAACGATGCGACCAATGCCCAAAGTTCGGAAAAGAAATCACTGACTCTTTTCCTACGCGCACTACTTCACGAAGAATTTTTTCTGTTTGATGAATTGTTTGCAATGTTTGAGACAGGACCACCGTATCAAAACTGTCATTTTCAAAAAGCGCCAAACCCCCTTCGAGATTTTGCTGAATGACATTCAAACCTTTTTGCACGCAAGATAGTACGCGCGCATCATCTATCTCCACCCCATAAGCATGAACTGGTTTTTGTTTTTGCAAATAATCCAAGAAACTGCCATCGCCACAACCAAGATCAAGCACTTGAGTGTTTGGAGAAATCCATTTAGCAATAGCGGCAAAGTCAGCGCGCACCATTTATTTGCGACTCCTTTGCATTTGCCCAAAATAAGCGCGAATCAGATTATGGTACCTAGGGTCTTCCAGCAAGAAGGCATCATGTCCATGTGGCGCATCAATCTCAGCATAACTAACCTCACTCTTGTTACTTAAGAGTGACTGAACTATTTCACGACTACGGTTTGGCGGGAAACGCCAATCCGTTGAAAAACTGACTACTAAAAATTTAGCCTGTACTTCGGCTAAAGCGCGATTAAGGCTACCCCCATAACGTCTTGATGGATCGAAATAATCTAATGCACGAGTAACGAGTAGGTAGGTATTAGCATCAAAGTAAGTTGAGAACTTTTCACCTTGGTGATGTAAATAACTCTCGACTTCAAACTCAACATTAAAACTAAACCGATAGTCATGAGATTCGCCATTGGGGCGCTGTAACTCGCGACCAAATTTTTCAGCCATGTCATCGTCAGACAGATAAGTGATGTGGCCAACCATGCGAGCGAGTCTTAAGCCACGCTTAGGCACCACCCCATATTCATAATAATTACCACCATGGAAATCAGGGTCGGAAAGAATGGCATTACGAGCCACTTCATTAAAAGCGATATTTTGAGCGCTTAATTTAGGCGTGGATGCAATCACCACACAATGTTCTATACGCTTTGGAAACTGAATCGCCCATGCCATTGCCTGCATGCCGCCCAAGCTGCCACCCATGACGGCGGCAAAACGGCGTATACCCAGCTTATCAGCCAAACGAGCTTGGGTGTTTACCCAATCCTCTACGGTGATCACAGGAAAATCAGCACCGTATGGCTTCCCGCTTGTGGGATTAAGGCTCATAGGCCCAGTTGAGCCAAAGCATGAACCTAGGTTATTGACGCCAATAACAAAGAAATGGTCGGTATCGACAGGCTTACCTGGACCAATCATGTTATCCCACCACCCAATATCAGCAGGATCGTCTGGATTGACGCCCGCCACATGGTGAGAAGCATTTAAAGCATGGCAAATTAATACTGCATTGCTTTTATCTGCATTGAGCTTGCCATAAGTTTCAATTACTAAATCGTAGCCCGACAATACGGCGCCACTTTGCAAAGGCAAAGGCTCGGCAAAATGAATGGTATTTCTAGAGAGGTGTAACTCGCTCATTCGGAAAGAAGAATGCGAAGACTAATGTCAGACGCTTCGGTTGGCAACCTTTTAAAACCGCTACGAGCAAAGCGATGCCAGCGCCCCAAAACAAAACTCATCAATAAGGCAGCGCGAATACTCACCTCATCCTGATTGATCTGCGCCCATGAACCACCTTGGCTTTGAGCAATGCGCAAGGCTTGCTTAAGAGATGCCTCAACACGATCTAACACCTGAGAGATTCGCTCCTGTAGGCGGTCATCTTCTTGCAATAAAGCATCACCCAAAAGTACTCGGGTCATTCCTGGGTTTTTCTCAGCAAAAAATAAAAGCATCTGCAAAATACTGCGTGCCTGAGCCAAGCCAGACTCTTCTTTTTGATTGATTTGATTGATCAAACCAAATACCGTCTGCTCAATGAAAGAAATAAGGCCTTCAAACATTTGCGCCTTGCTGGCGAAATGACGATAGAGCGCCGCTTCAGACACTTGAATTTTTGCTGCCAAAGCAGCGGTAGTGACGCGCTCACCCTTAGGGTTTTGCAACATCTCGGCAAGCACCTGCAAAATTTGTAATCGGCGCTCCCCAGGACGTGGGCGCTTGCGTGTCTTGCCAGCGTCAGCATTACTGCTGTCGATTTCTGCTGCTGGCTCTAAAGAATCACGCATGTTTATATCACTCATTAGATACTTATCTAGAACGAATCATCGTGCCAAATGCTTGCTCAGTCAGAATTTCTAATAACAGGGAGTGCTCAATACGACCGTCAATAATATGCACCGAGTTAACACCACTCTTGGCAGCATCTAAAGCCGAAGAAATCTTGGGCAACATACCACCAGAAATTGTTCCATCAGCAAACAACTCATCAATCTCACGCGCAGTCAGGTCAGTTAAAAGCATACCGCTCTTATCCATCACACCAGGAATATTAGTCATCATGACCAATTTCTCGGCATGAAGAATCTCAGCCATCTTGCCAGCAACTAAGTCTGCGTTAATGTTGTAGGCCTGACCCTCTTCACTAAAACCAATAGGAGAAATCACGGGAATAAATGCATCATCCTGCAGAGCTTTCACAACCGCTGGATTAATCGCCTCAATTTCACCTACAAATCCAAGATCAATGGTTCCGCCAACTTTTGACTCGTCAGCAACCAACATTTTTTTAGCGCGAATTAAACCACCATCTTTACCAGTTAAGCCTACAGCCTGACCGCCAAAGTGGTTAATCAACATCACTATATCTTGCTGCACTTCACCACCGAGAACCCACTCCACTACTTCCATGGTTTCTTCGTCAGTAACGCGCATGCCCTGAATAAAAGTCCCGGTCTTGCCAATCTTTTTCAAAGCTTCATCAATTTGTGGGCCGCCGCCATGTACTACTACGGGATTCATGCCCACTAATTTGAGCAATATCACGTCACGGGCAAAACTTTCCTTAAGGCGCTCTTCAACCATGGCATTTCCGCCGTACTTAATCACAATCGTTTTACCGTGATAAGCGCGGATATAAGGCAAAGCCTCAGCCAAAATTTCCGCCTTTAGCAAAGGAGGGATATCAGAAATAGAAGGTAAATGCTTAGTCATCGAGGCAGAATTCATTAATCGAATTAATCGCCAAATAATTTTTGACGGAGTTCACGACGCTCTTGCGCTTCAAGAGATAAATTTGCAGTTGGCCTGGCGATTAAGCGGTTTAAACCAATAGGCTCACCGGTCTCTTCGCACCAGCCATAATCACCAGACTCAATACGAGCCAAAGCTTGTTCAACTTTTTTCAACAACTTGCGCTCACGATCACGTGTACGCAATTCAAGTGCATGCTCTTCTTCAATAGTGGCGCGATCCGCTGGATCTGGCACCAAAATATTTTCACGAAGATGCTCAGTGGTTTCAGACGCATTCTTTAACAGATCCTCCTTCAAACCCAAAAGCTTCTGACGGAAAAAATCTAACTGAGCGGCATTCATATAGTCCTTTTCGGACATTTTGAGCAATTCAGCTTCAGTTAAAGGCGCACCCTTAGGAGCCTTGCTACTAGCAGCCTTTGTGCTTGCTTTTGCAGCAGGCGCGGGTTTTGTTGCTGTTTTTACCGTCATCTCATTCTTTCCATTGGTTTGAAGCATTATTACTTCATTCTGCCAAAGTTTTACAGCCTTTTATCAATATTGACCGTGGCGCCGGATTGTACTCGCATTTTTTCTAAGCTAAGCAGCCCTCAAGCCCGGCCAGCAGGGTGTCCTTAGGCAGGTCTATGCCTATAAAGACCATACGAGTCTGCTTGGTTTCTGCCCCCCATGGGCCAGCCAAATCGCTTCCCATCATCTGATGAACCCCCTGGAAGACCACTTTTCGGTTACTACCCTTCACATAGAGTACGCCCTTGTAACGCAGCATTTTCTCGCCAAATACCTCCAAAATGCCTCCAAGGAAGTCTTCCAGCTTTTTATGGTCAAAGGGTTTATCACTACGAAAAACGAAGGATTGGATGCGATCGGTATGGCCAGAATGCCCATGATGGTCATGACTGTGATCGTGCCCACATTGGCTATGGTCATGATGATCATGTCCGTGATCATGGACATCTTGCTCTAAAAAATGGGGGTCAATATCCAATTTGGCATTCAGATTAAAGCCCTTGAGGTCCAAAACAGCCTCAAGTGGCACCACCCCTTTAGAAATCCCCTGTATTGGCGCCCGCGGGTTCATGTGCATTAAGCGGTTGCGCAAAGCCTCGACCTCTGCAGGGCTTACCAAATCTGTCTTCGTTATAAAGATTTGATCGGCAAAACCTACTTGGCGCTGAGCCTCTTCATGCTCATTGAGTTGCTGTTGGCCATGCTTAGCATCCACCAAGGTCACAACCGCATCTAAAACATAGTGATCCGCAACGTCATCATCCATAAAAAAGGTTTGGGCAACTGGACCAGGATTGGCCACACCGGTGGTTTCAATAACCACACGATCAAAATGAATTTTTTTCGCTTTTCGTTGCTCCCAAAGGGTATTAAGGGCCTCAACTAAGTCGCCACGAATGGTGCAGCAGATACAGCCATTGCTCATCTGCACAATTGTCTCTTGACTGTCTTGGACCAGAATATCGTTATCAATATTCTCCTCACCAAACTCATTCTCAATCACAGCAATCTTTTTGCCATGCTCCTCAGTCAGGATATGCTTTAACAAGGTAGTTTTTCCACTACCTAAGAAGCCTGTGAGAATTGTTACTGGAATTAGTGCCATCGTTGATCCAATCAAAATCTATTAACTCATTCCCAAAGGGGGAAACCTTATATATTACCGAGTTCTCTAGGCTTTACCAGCCTTTGCCCGGGGATGCGCTTTATCGTATGCCTGGGCTAAGTGCTGAAAATCCAAAGAGGTGTAAATCTGGGTGCTAGCAATGCTGGCGTGCCCTAGCATCTCCTGTACAGCACGCAAATCCTGTGAAGACTGCAAAACATGGCTGGCAAAACTATGTCGCATCATATGGGGATGCACATGAGTAGGTAAACCCGCTCGTATTGCTAAAGCGCGTAAACGCGCTTGTACAGTGCGCGGGGATAAACGAGCCCCGCTAGCAGAGAGGAACAAAGCATTTGATGCGACAGCATACTCTGAAGTATTGCGAATATCTCGCCAAGAGCGCAATGATTGCATTGCTGGAGCGCCAACTGGAACGGTGCGACGCTTGCCGCCTTTACCTAAAACCGTCACTTCAGCCGCATCCCAATCTAGCCAGCCAGCAGATTCCACTTGACGATCTTTGCTCGGCATTACATCAATACCTAAAAGCTCAGATAAACGTAAGCCTGAGGAATACAGCAATTCCATAATGGCAGCATCACGCCAACTTTCTAAATCTTGCCTCTCCTGAGCCTCCTGAACCGCCTGACTTACCAATGCGATTGCCTGCTCAACAGATAGCGCTTTTGGTAAAGACTTCAAACGTTTTGGGGCTTTAACATCGTCAACGGGATTAGCCGTTAAATGTGTAGTGAGCTTTCCAGCATTAGCCTTACGCCTGGCATCTTTTTCAGTAAGCCAGCTATACCATCCGCGCCAAGCTGATAACCCTCTAGCAATGCTACGAGAGGATTTGCCCTTAGAGTGCCAGCGTCCAGCCCAGCGGCGAACATGGGCGTTGGTTACTTTTAGCAACTCAATAGCGTCATCCGCGGCAAAAGACTGAAGCTCGCTTAGATCCATGCGATAAGCTTTAAGCGTATGCGCGGAAAGTTGTCGCAAAACGTGCAGCTCATGCAAATATTCTTGCACGAGCGGATGAAGTTCAGTCGACTGTAGCTTCATAAGCTTGGATGCGATCCATAGCCGCTGCAGTTAATTCAGCAATCTGGCGAAGATAAAACGCGCCCATATCTGCGGTAAACCGAGACTCATCTTTGCTTGCCAGTAAAAGTACTGCGGGTGATTGTTCAATACCTACGCTTTTGCCCAATGGCAAACCAATGGCAGCCATGCTGTGCCATTCTGGTTGAATCGTTGTTTGCGTCCCCAATAAATCCACGCTTGATGCAGCCAATTCCTTTGCCGAACCGCACAATGGAGTATCGACCCAAGGGCCAAATGCGGAATTTGGAGACAAAATTTGAGCCGTCTCCACCTCAAATACCTCAGCCAAACCTGAAGTTACCGCAGCTTCAACCTCCGCCTTATTGTTAGCCTTCATCAAACGCAATAACCAGGCAACCAAGCTTTGCTGGGTCTTATCGTTACGACTACCAAAATGTAGCATCTCACTTAAGCGTCGATTGAGCTCTTGATTTTGCGTGCGCAATACCGTCATCTGACGCTCTTGTAAAGAAATAGCGCGATCTTCGTGCGGGTGCTTAATACGAATTTCATTAAAGAGATCGGCATAGCGCTCGAAAAAGCCAGGGGTTGCACGCAACCACTCTGCAACCAACTCTTCTTGCTCTGCTTGTTTTGGATCAATCGCGCTCATCTATCTCTTTCTTACTTTCTTGAATACTTAAATACTGAATCAGTTTTAACCTAGCTTCTTACGAAGCAGTTCGTTCACCTGTCCCGGATTGGCCTTACCCTGAGAGGCTTTCATGATTTGGCCCACCAATGCATTAAAGGCCTTCTCTTTACCAGAGCGAAACTCTTCAACAGACTTTTCATTGGCCGCCAAGACCTTATCAATCATGACTTCCAGTTCGCCGCTATCACTGATTTGTCTTAAACCTTTAGCATCAATAATTTGATCAACAGAGCTTAGCGCCTTTCCAGCAAGAGCATCCTCCCAAAGAATTGCAAAAATATCTTTTGCAATTTTGTTAGAGATAGTGCCATCAGCAATACGGTTTAAAAGTGGGGCTAAGTGCTCCGCTTTTAATGGGGCGCTTACTGTAGCAATTCCCGCGCGATTTAATGCCGAGGCAAATTCCCCCGTCAGTAGATTGGCCGCAGCTTTCACTAATGATTTATCAACCAGCGCTAACAATTCTTCGAATAATTTTGCGGTATCTCGATCTTGCGTTAACAACAACGCATCATAGGCACTCAGACCAAACTCACCTTGCCATTGTTCGCGCAATTGCGCGGGAAGCATCGGCATAGTGCTGCGAATAGCATCAATCCAAGCATCATCAATCACTACAGGCAACAAGTCAGGATCTGGGAAGTAGCGATAGTCGTTTGCATCTTCTTTGCTGCGCATACTACGCGTCTCTTGACGATCCGGATCGTACAAACGAGTTTCTTGAACTACAGTTCCACCATCTTCTATTAACTCAATTTGACGACGTATTTCATATTGAATCGCTTCTTCCAGGAAGCGGAAAGAATTCAAATTCTTAATCTCGCAACGGGTGCCGAACTCTACCTGCCCCTTTGGTCTAACTGATACGTTGGCATCACAACGAAACGAACCTTCTTGCATATTGCCATCACAAACACCCAACCAAACTACTAGGGTGTGCAAAGCTTTTGCATAGGCCACAGCTTCAGCAGCGCTGCGCATTACCGGCTCGGTCACAATTTCCAATAAGGGAGTGCCCGCGCGATTTAAATCAATACCACTTGAAGCTTCACCGTGAGGACCAATAAATCCTTCTTCATGAACTGATTTGCCCGCATCTTCTTCCAAGTGCGCACGCGTTAATTCAATTACCTTGACTTCATCGCCCACCAAAATCTCTAGATGGCCGCCCAATACCACCGGTATCTCAAATTGACTAATTTGATAACCCTTTGGTAAATCTGGATAGAAGTAATTTTTACGCGCGAAGATGCTTGCCGATGCGATCTTGGCCTCTACCGCCAAACCAAAGCAAATAGCATGCTCAACAGCTTTGCGATTTAGAACTGGTAGCACACCAGGTAGCGCCAAATCTACTGGACAGGCCTGAGTATTTGGCTCTGCCCCAAAGCGAGTACTAGCTCCACTAAAAATCTTCGACTGCGTCTGCAACTGTGTATGGGTTTCCAACCCAATAACGACTTCCCATTGCATCATGCCACCTCACTCGCTTGACGCAAATGCCAATCACTTGCTTGTTGATATTGATGGGCGACCTGCAATAGGCGCGCCTCCGAAAAATAGTTTCCGATCAATTGCAGACCAATCGGTAAATTATTGGGATTAAAACCACATGGAATGCTCATCGCAGGCAAACCCGCCAAATTGGTAGAAAGGGTATAGATGTCCTCTAAATACATTTGCACAGGATCTTTAGATTTTTCACCCAAGCGCCAAGCAACATCAGGAGCGACAGGGCCAAGAATGAGATCACACTGATTAAATGCCGCCTGAAAATCAGCAGCGATAATGCGACGAATTTTTTGGGCCTGCAAATAATAAGCATCGTAATAACCATGCGACAAGACATAAGCACCAATCAAAATACGCCGTCTTACCTCTGCACCAAATCCCTCTGTGCGCGACTTTTGATACATATCACCGAGATCGCGGTATTCCTTAGTGCGATGGCCATAGCGCACACCATCAAAACGACTTAAATTACTTGAGGCTTCTGCAGGAGCTAATACGTAGTAAACCGGGATTGACAGTTTTGTCTTGGGCAAACTCACTTCAATTAGCGTCGCGCCTAAGTCTTGCAGTGCTTTTGCAGCGGCATTTACAGAATTAGCCACATCTTGAGCCAAGCCCTCAGCAAAAAATTCTTTTGGCAAACCAATGCGTAAGCCCTCTAAAGGCTTCCCAGGGTTGGTATTTCCTTCTTTCCAAGGCTGATTGAGGTAACGGCCATAATCTTCACCCGAATCTGCCAAAGACGTGGAATCACGTGGATCATGAGAAGACATCGCGCTGAGCAACATGGCGCAATCTTCCGCGGTCTTACCCATTGGCCCAGCTTGATCAAGAGATGAGGCGTAGGCAATCATGCCGTAGCGTGAAACACGCCCATAAGTAGGCTTAATTCCCGTCAAACTGCAAAAAGCGGCCGGTTGACGAATTGAGCCACCAGTGTCAGTGCCAGTAGCAATGGGAGCCAAACCAGCAGCCACAGCAGCAGCAGAACCCCCAGAAGAGCCGCCTGAAACATATTGGGCATTCCAGGGATTTAAAACTGGGCCATAAGCCGAATTTTCATTGGATGAGCCCATAGCAAACTCATCCATATTGGTTTTTCCAAGGCAAACCATGCCTGCGCCAGAGGGATTATCCTCGCTTGGAATACCTAGATTGGCAACAACCGTAGCATCGAAAGGGCTCAGATAACCATCGAGCATTTTGGAGGCGGCAGTTGATTTCCAGCCACGGGTTACAAACACGTCTTTATGGGCAACTGGAATACCGGTTAATTTTCCGCCTTTGCCAGCAGCAATCAAAGCATCTGCTGCATTTGCTTGCTCTAAACTTAAGTGAGCATTCACATCAAGGTATGCATTCCAGCGTTTGCCAGCCTCAATCCGATCTAAAAAGTAAGTTGTTAGCTCCTTACTGGAAACCTCTTTAGCAGCTAAAGCTTTTGCCATTAAGGCAATAGGGGTATTGTGCCAACTCATTCGATCACCCGCGGAACTAAGAAGTACCCATCCTGCTGCGCAGGGGCGGAAAGCATATTTTCAGCTCGGTGATCGGACTCAGAAACCCGGTCGACCCTTAAGGGTTGGGCTAAATCCCTAATAAAAAGGATTGGGTGGGCCAAAGGCTCAAGTCCCGTTGTATCAACAGCTTGCATTTCTTCTACCAAAGAAAAAATAGCCTGTAATTGAGGCAAAACCGCCTCAGCTTCTGCTTGATTTAACTCAAGCCTGGAAAGGTGCGCAATGCGCTGGACATCATCAAGTTTCATGGGGCGCTAGAGTATCATTCCTATATATATTTATTAACACTTACTATTTTCCCACTACATCATGTTTGGTTTTTTCCGCAGCTACTTTTCCAATGACCTAGCCATCGACCTAGGAACCGCAAATACCTTAATTTACATGCGTGAACGGGGTATTGTGCTTGATGAACCGTCTGTTGTGGCAATTCGCACAGAAGGTGGCCCAAGCGGTAAAAAGACCATTTTGGCGGTTGGTAAGGAGGCGAAGGCAATGTTGGGACGTGTTCCTGGCAATATTGAGGCCATTCGCCCTATGAAAGACGGTGTTATTGCCGATTTCACCATTACCGAGCAAATGCTCAAGCAATTTATCAAAATGGTTCACGAGAGCAAGCTGCTAAAGCCTAGCCCACGAATCATTATTTGCGTTCCTTGCGGATCCACCCAAGTAGAGCGCCGCGCAATTCGTGAGTCAGCCCTAGGTGCGGGCGCATCACAAGTATTTTTGATTGAAGAGCCAATGGCTGCTGCGATTGGCGCAGGCCTCCCCGTCTCTGAAGCAGCAGGCTCAATGGTGATTGACATTGGCGGCGGCACAACAGAAGTTGGCGTAATGTCCCTTGGCGGTATGGTTTACAAAGGTTCTGTTCGCGTTGGTGGCGACAAATTTGATGAAGCCATTACCAACTATATCCGTCGCAACTACGGAATGTTAATTGGTGAGCAAACTGCTGAATTGATTAAGAAAACTATTGGCTCTGCATTCCCAGGTGCTGAAGTACGCGAAATGGAAGTTAAGGGTCGCAATCTGTCCGAAGGTATTCCACGTAGCTTCACGGTTACCAGCAATGAAGTATTAGAAGCCTTAACCGACCCATTGAATCAAATCGTGACTGCAGTGAAAGCTGCTCTTGAACAAATTCCTCCTGAGCTGGCTTCAGATATTGCCGAGCGCGGCATGATGCTCACTGGTGGTGGCGCTCTCCTGCGCGACCTTGATCGTTTACTCATGGAAGAAACTGGTCTTCCTATTCACATCGCAGAAGACCCCCTCACTTGCGTAGCTCGTGGTTGCGGTACCGCACTTGAGCGTATGGATAAGTTAGGCGGAGTCTTTTCGCACGAGTAAGCGACACATACGTCGGCCAGGACATTGCGACATAGCGCTCCTCCACTTTTCAGACAGGGCATCCCCGCCTTAGTAAAACTCATTATCTGTCTGTCGATCAGCATTGCTTTAATGCTGATCGATTATCGCTTCAAAACTCTTAACCCTATTCGCAGCAACGTGAACTGGGTCTTGCGCCCCCTTGAATACATCATGATGGCACCTCGTAATATGTTCGAGGCTAGCTCCGAATATTTCACCACGCGTGGAACGCTTGATAAAGAAAACCAAGACATGAAGGTGCGTCAAGCTGAGCTATCACTCTTAGCAAATCAGTCGGAATATCTTTTAGTTGAAAATCAAAATTTACGTCAGCTAATGGATTTACAAAAACAGGTTTCATTCAAAACACTTCCTGTTGAAATTCTTTTTAATCCACCCAATCCCATCTCACAGCGAATCGTCATTAATCGTGGTAGCAATGACGGATTGAAGCTCGGTAACCCTATTGCCAATGACGCAGGAATCTTAGGTCAAGTAGTTCGCATTTATGACAACTCGGCTGAAGTATCTCTTTTAGAGGATCGCGATTTTGCAGTACCTGTTCAGGTAGCTCGTAATGGCTTAAGAGCGGCTGTATTTGGAGCGGGTCGCGGCAACCCTCTTGAGCTACGTTACCTACCCGTCGCAAGCGACCTTGAAGTGGGGGATGTTTTGATTACTTCCGGTATCGATGGCGTCTACCCGCCTGGATTTGCAGTGGCAGTAATCAGTCGCATTGAGCGTAGCGCAGATCAAAACTCATCAAATGTATTTTGCGTACCTGTCGCACCAGTTAACCGCTATCGCCAAGCATTGGCACTTCTTTACGATCCACAATGGGATGCAAAGGCCTCGAAAACCATTCCTAACAGCGGAACACCAGCGGCGAACGCCCCAGGCAGACGCCAAACTCGCGCACGAGGAATGCAATGATTGATTTTCAAAGCGGCTACATTCTGCGCCCAGTAAATCCACTCTTTATTTACTTCAGCCTTTTTTGCGCTTTGCTTCTCAATTTGATGCCCATTGGTAACTATGGATGGGTACCTGACTGGCTTATTGTTTGCATCGTATTTTGGAACATTCATCAACATCGTTATGTAGGAGTCATATGGGCCTTCTTACTTGGCCTCTTGATGGATGTTCACAACTCAGATCTTTTGGGCTTGCATGCTTTTAGCTACTCATTAGTCGCTTATATCGCCATCTCTTGGCATAGACGCATTTCAGCCCTTACCGTGCTATCCCAAGCATTACATTTACTACCGATTTTTTTACTAGTATCTCTATTTCCTGTCGTGATGCATTGGCTATTAAGTGGAGAGTTTTACTGGTGGGCTTTAACGGGGGCGGTTCAGGCGGTCATGGAAGCTTTACTTTGGCCTTTGGCAACACGTCTTTTGCTTGCGCCACAACGTCGCGCAATCGATGTTGACCATAATCGTCCGCTGTAAATAAGCAGCATGGTTTCTTTTAAAAAGCCGGATTTAGACTCATTTCAAGAGCGCATTCATATTGCGACCTTGTTTGTCACCTTTTGCTTGTTATTGCTGGTAACCCGCCTCGTATGGCTACAAATTATTAGCCATAGTAAATACGCGGTTCTCGCTGAAAATAATCGTATTGCCCTAGTGCCAGCACCAGCAAACCGTGGACTCATCATTGACCGTAATGGCATTGTCATCGGAAGAAATTATTCCGCACTCACTCTGGACGTCAACGCTGAAGAAGTTAAAGGGAATGTGGATGCGTTAATTGATCAGATTTCAGAAATTGTGCTGATATCGCCAAAAGATAGGCGCAACTTTAAGCGTTCCTTAGAAGATTCCCGAAAAATGGGGACTATTCCCTTACGCTCGATGCTGACAGAGGCAGAAACAGCGCGCTTCATGGCTAATCGCTATCGTTTTCCCGGGGTAGAAATTCGCGCACGTAGCTTCAGAGAGTATCCCTATAACGAATTAGCATCCCACCTTATTGGCTATATCGGTCGAGTCTCCCAAAAAGACAAAGAGCGCATGCAGGCGGAAATTGAGAACTCTAAAGCAGATGATCCAGATGCATTGCAAACCTCATTTCTTCCTGGCATTCAATATGTAGGAAAGATTGGTCTGGAGCAAAGCTACGAGTCTGTGCTTCGTGGAGTACCTGGTTACGACCAAGTAGAAATTACCGCAGGCGGAAAACCCGTACGCACTCTTTCAAGCTCGCCCTCTATACCAGGCAAGAACGTAGTTCTTTCTGTTGATATCAAGTTGCAATATTTGGTTGAACAGTTATATGGAAATTTTCGCGGTGCCTTTGTCGCAATTGAACCGCAAACTGGTGATGTATTGGCATTTGTATCTAAACCCAACTTCAACCCGAATGATTTCGTTGAAGGCATCGATTCGGTGACCTGGAAAGAGTTAAACGACTCCCCGCAAAAACCACTCTATAACCGCCCTCTTAAAGGCATCTATCCACCCGGCTCAACCTATAAACCATTTATGGCTTTAGCTGCACTGGAAAATAAAAAACGCACTCCATCTCAAACTATTTTTGATCCAGGCTATTTTGATTTTGGTAACCACACTTTCCGAGATGATAAAAAAGGTGGTCACGGCACAGTAGACATGCAGAAGTCTATTGTCGAATCATGCGACACCTACTATTACATGCTTGCTCGCGATATGGGTGTAGATATGATTGCAGGCTTTATGAAGCCTTTTGGATTTGGCCAAATTACTGGCATTGATTTGCAAGGCGAATCTAAGGGTGTTTTACCTTCTACGGATTGGAAAAAGAATACCTTCAAAAAACCTGAGCAGCAAAAATGGTACGAAGGCGAAACCATTTCCTTGGGAATTGGTCAGGGCTATAACGCTTTCACAATCTTGCAGCTATCACACGCTATGGCAAATCTTGCGAATAACGGGGTTGTCATGAAGCCGCATTTAGTAAAAGCGATTGAGGACCCCTTCACAAGAAATCGTACGCTGACAACACCCAAGGAAAGTTATCGCATCGATCTCAAACCAGAAAATATTGAGGTCATTAAAAACGCAATGATTGAAGTGAATCGATCCGGCACATCAGCCGCAGCATTTCAGGGTGCTGGGTACGTTGCTGGCGGCAAGACTGGTACAGCCCAGGTATTTAGTCTGAATGATAAGGACTACAAGCATGGCGCTACTGCAGAATTTTTACGTGACCATGCTTTATATGTCGCATTTGCACCCGCAGATAAACCAACAATTGTGATTGCCATGGTTGTTGAGAACGCTGGCTTTGGCGCGCAATATGCAGCACCAATTGCGCGTAAAGCTCTAGATTTTTACCTTGAAGGTAAATGGCCTAAGGAGGTTCCTGAATGGACAAGAGCTCCCTGAAAAAATTTCAGAAAACTTTCTTACATCTTTTCTCTGGCCTTGATCGCCAGTTAAGCCTGATTCTGCTGGGCTTAGCAACGGTTGGCTTTCTAACTTTTCTTTCTGCCAGTCAGAATACCCCCGTACTGATTGAAGATGAATTACGCAACCTTGCGCTGTCCTTTGTAGTGATGTGGCTGGTATCACGTATCCCGCCGAAGTGGTTAGAACTCGCTGCAGTCTGGATTTATAGTCTGGGTGTACTTTTATTGATTGCTGTTGCCGCCTTTGGCCTCATCAAAAAAGGGGCGCGTCGTTGGCTCAACATTGGCGTTGTCATTCAACCTTCTGAGATTATGAAAATTGCCATGCCATTAATGTTGGCATGGTACTTTCAAAAACGAGAGGGTATAAAAAAATCTTGGGATTATGGTGTAGCTGCCATCATCTTAGGTATTCCTGTTTTGCTAATTGCACGTCAACCAGATCTTGGCACCGCGCTTCTCGTTTTTGCAGCAGGTCTTTACGTCATTATTTTGGCTGGTCTTCCTTGGAAATGGATTCTACCTTTTGTTGGAATTGGCGTAGTCGGGATTTTGCTTATCGTGATTTTTGGAACTACGATTTGCGCTCATGATGTTGCATGGCCATTTATTCAAGACTATCAGAAGCATCGCGTATGCACTTTGCTAGATCCAAGTAGCGATCCTCTTGGTAAAGGCTTTCATACCATTCAATCTATGATTGCGATTGGCTCTGGTGGATTTTTTGGCAAAGGATGGTTTCAAGGAACACAAGCGCATTTGGAGTTCATCCCAGAAAAACATACCGACTTTGTCTTCGCTGTTTATTCAGAAGAGTTTGGCTTACTCGGCAACCTGGTTTTATTGGCTCTTTTTTTCGCCCTAATTAAAAGAGGCTTGGCAATCTCCGCTAGCGCTCCCAATTTATTTACGCGCTTATTGGGAGCTTCAGTAACGCTTATTTTCTTTACCTATGCCTTCGTCAATATTGGGATGGTAAGCGGCCTCCTACCGGTTGTTGGTGTGCCCCTACCTTTTATTAGTTACGGTGGAACTGCCCTAGTAACGCTAGGCTTTGGAGCGGGAATATTGATGAGCATCCATCGTCATCGCAGGCTGGTACAAAGCTAAGAAAAAAACCATAAAGACAAAACCATAAAGACAAAAAAGCCCGGCATGCCGGGCTTTTTATCAACAAAGCAAGAATTACTTCTTACGCTTGTTTACTGAATCCTTAAATGCTTTACCAGCAGAAAACTTAACTGTTTTAGCAGCAGCAATTTTGAGTGGCTCGCCAGTTTTTGGGTTACGGCCCATACGTGCAGCACGCTTACCAGAAGCAAAAGTACCGAAACCGATCAGTTGAACTGAGTCGCCTTTAGTAACAGCTTTAATGATGTTCGCAATAGCAGAATTCAATGCAAATTCAGCTTTGGCTTTTGAGATCTCAGCATCGTCAGCAATCGCTGCGATTAGTTCTGCTTTGTTCAAGTGAAGCTCCTTATATATATTGGTGTCAGCGCACACTGCGCTTACATGATTTTAACCACAAAAAAATACAAAAATAAAGCTGCGAGGCAGCAAATTCCTTATCCAGCGTCTTTTATTCCTCTAAAACCTTTATATCGGACACAAAATACTCGGTATCCCCGAAACAAGTAGTAGGTAGACCGATGTGCTGTTGATAGGTGAGCGCAACTTTTTTACCTAAATTAGCATTAATTTTTTGCGCTACAGCATCTTCACGTACAGTAAAAAAGAACTTTTCAGACATGGTTCCTGGCATAGAGACCATGGCTAACTCACCTTCCCAGGTTTTGCAGACATACCCGCGATTAGAGAACTTTTGCACATAGCCAGCACGTTCACCGCTACCATAACTCCAATTTAGCATCGCCCAGGTATAGACCGAAATTCCAACAAGACCAATCACTATAAGGCTTACAAGCCACTTTACAAATCTGTTCATGCGTACTTTTCCTTTTTATATAGCGTCAAAGCCCCAATAAGGTGCCTGCTGCCAAAACGTTCTTTTCACCATTTTAAGTATATGGGCATATGGGACCCTAGAAATTCCTCAATTTCTACTCACAAAGAAATAAAATACGGGTATTAACACTAATTGGTGATTCTTATGCAATTGCGACATGTCGTCTTTTTTATCTTTATAGCCTCGGCAGTATTTGTCTACTTTCGGGGAAGGGTGCGTTTTGGAGTGGTTAGATCTCTTACCGACTATCAAGTTCTCTTAGCCCCAATCAATACTGTTCTGTATTTATTTTCTAAAGTCAAAAAAGGCGCTTTCATACCAGTTGAGCAATTCCCAGAAATGAAGCTACTTCAGGACAATTGGGAAATTATTCGTGATGAAGCCCTCGCTCTTAATAGTGACGGTGCTATTGCTGTTGCCACGGGATATAACGATATTGGCTTTAATTCCTTCTTCCGAACAGGCTGGAAACGTTTTCACTTGTATTGGTATGGCAAAGAAATGCCTTCGGCTCAAGAAAAGTGTCCGAAAACAGTGGCGCTACTTAAATCTATACCCACCGTTAAAGCGGCGATGTTCTCTTCTTTACCGCCAGGTGCAACACTAGTTCGCCATCGCGATCCATACGCTGGATCCTTGCGTTACCACATTGGCCTTGTCACCCCTAATGATCCAAAGTGCTTTATCGATGTAGATGGTGAGCGCTACTTTTGGAAAGATGGCGAGCCAGTCATGTTTGACGAGACTTACATCCACTATGCAGCCAATGAAACCGATCAACAACGCATTGTTTTATTTTGTGATGTTGAACGACCTGTATACACAAAAATTGTGCAAGTATTGAATCGTTGGTTTGGCCGCTATGTAATGAGCGCAGCATCTTCACAAAACGTTGAAGGAGAGAAGGTTGGCTTTGTCAATATCCTTTTTGGCTACTTTTATCACCTGCGAGCGCAAGCCAAAAAATTAAAAGCAAAACATCGCTCTGTATATTACGTTGGCAAATGGGTGCTTATTTTAGGAATTTTGTGGGCAATTTTTTGGTAGGTCCAAGCAAATACCTAAGAAAATCTTAAGGACTTAAGATTTCCGCAATTTGTTCAGGCGTAATGGATCCCCAAATCTCCACTCGTTTTTTACGGCTATTTTGTCCCGATAGAAATTGAATTTGCTTCTGGGGAATCTTCAATTGCTTAGAGAGCCAGGCCAACAGAAACTCATTGGCCTTGTTCTCAAGCGCAGGAGCTTGCAGGGAAATCTTTAGGCATCCGTCATGCAGGCCAACTACCTTAGTGATTTTTGCGCCAGGCTGGCAATGGATACTAAGCGCAATTCCAGTAGGGGTTTGTTTTAACCAAATAGGTGTCATCAAAGTACTTTAAACTCAAAGCATGATTATGAAGAACTCCAAGCCTTTAGAACAGCTATTTACGAATAATCGCAAATGGGCGGAAAGCATGGTTGCCAAAGACCCTGACTTTTTCAAGCGCTTAGTTTCTCAGCAGGCCCCTGAATACCTCTGGATTGGCTGTTCAGATAGTCGCGTTCCTGCAAATGAAATCGTCGACCTCCTGCCTGGTGAGCTATTTGTTCATCGCAACGTTGCTAATGTCGTTGTGCACACCGATCTCAATTGCTTATCCGTAATTCAATTTGCCATTGATCTTCTTAAGGTCAAACATATTTTGGTAGTTGGTCATTATGGTTGTGCCGGCGTACACGCCGCCTTAAGTGACCAACGCGTAGGACTGGCAGACAACTGGTTGCGCCATGTAAAAGATGTACATCAAAAACACGAACGCTATCTGGGTGAATGTATTGCCACACCCAAAAGACAAGATCGCCTCTGTGAGCTCAATGTCATCGAACAAGTTGTGAATGTCTGTGAAACCACCATCGTTCAAGATGCTTGGACACGAGGTCAAGATCTAACGGTTCATGGATGGGCATATCGGCTAGAAACAGGTTTGGTCAATGATCTTGGGATGTCTATTAGCTCCACTGGTGAGCTCAGCGCTCATTACAAAAAAGCTTTGACTCGTTACGATACCGAGCAAAATTAATTTGCTCAAATCCTTCATCAATTATTCCGGGGTTGCCTTTCTCAAACTCCTTTCCATCCTTCCCTACAAATTATTAGTATCGATTGGTTATGGTCTGGGCTTTATCGCCGCACGTATTCCGAGCGACAGAAACCGCGTTGTTAAAACCAATTTGCACCTCTGCTTTCCAGAGCTAGATGAAGATGCTATTGATACTCTTAGCAAAAAACATTGGCGCCTACTTGGTCGAAGTCTTGTAGAGAAAAGTATTATCTGGCTTGGCAGCGTTAAACAATTGAGCAACATGATTGAGGTGCAATCTGAGGTAGATCTTTCTGATCAAAAACCGCGCATTCTCGTGAACATGCATTTCACCGGCATTGAAGGGAGCATTATTTTGAGCGCCCTTGCAGCAGAAAAAAACTGGCCACGTACATCTGGATTTTTTCAGCGCATGAAGAATCCATTTTTCAATCGAAAAATTATTGAATGGCGCAATCGTTTTGGCGGAAACTCTATTGATCGTCAAGGCAATTCGCGCGAGCTCATCAGAGAAATTAAAAAAGGGGGATTTATCATCATTGCCCCGGATATCGACCTAGGAACCAAAGACTCTACTTTTGTTCCCTTTTTCAATATCTCTACCAATACCATTACTGCGGTTTCTCGACTTGCAAAAATTTCCGGGGCAGAAGTGTGCATGATGGTGACAGCCCTCAAACCCGATGAGAGCCGGTATATTTGCGCTATCAGCAAGCCAATCAAAGCATTTCCTACCGATGACCCAGTAATGGATACAGCATTATTAAATGAGTATTTCGAGAAAGAAATCCGCCTGCGCCCAGCGGAATACTATTGGGTTCATAAGCGCTTTAAGAATCGCCCTTCTGAAGGATTGAGCCCTTATTAGCCACAAGCGGTTATGCCCTATCATTAGAGTATGAGTGAGCGTATTGGGCTATTTGCCGATCTTCATAGCAATTTAGAGGCCTTTGAGGCCTGTATGGCCAAAGCTAAAGAGCTAGGCGTTACACGCATGGTTTTTTTAGGTGACATTGTTGGCTACAACGCAGATCCATCTGCCTTAATTGACCGTATTGCCGAATTGATTGCCTCTAAAAAAGCCTTGGCAGTTGTAGGCAATCATGACGAAGCCATCTTTAAAGACTATCGCAATCAAATGAATGCAAATGCAAATGCTGCGATTGAATGGACTAAAACCCAACTCAGCACTTCCCAAGTCGACTTCTTAAAAAGCTTACCCTTGATCATTAATGAAGAGCAAATCTGCTTTGTTCATGCATCAGCCCACAATCCATCGGACTGGAATTATGTGACCGATAGCATGAGCGCATGGCGTTGCGCGCAAAGTTCTGGGAAGACTTATACCTTTGTTGGTCATGCGCATGATCAAGCTCTTTTTTATCAAAGTGCTGTTGGCAAACTCATTCGGTTTGCGCCCCACCCAGGAGATGAAGTGCCAGTGCTTAGTCATCGACAATGGGTTGCTGTAGTCGGATCCCTTGGACAACCGAGGGATGGCAATCCTGAAGCATGTTTTGCTGTTTTTGAACCTGAAATATCCGTACTGAATTTTCATCGCACTCCTTATGATTACTTTGCAGCAGCGAATAAAGTGAGACAAGCAGGGCTTCCTGAAGATCTCGCGAACCGCCTCATTACTGGCAGATAATTTAGCCATGGCCATTGCACCTGGAATTGAAGCGGTCGACGATATATTCCAAGAGGGAAAAGTTGTTGATGGATTTGTTTTGGGCAAGGAAGTTCATCGCGGGGGAATGGCCAGCCTTTTCTCCGCAACCAAAGAGGGTATTGATGTACCTATCCTTTTAAAAATTCCGAGGGTTGGAAAAGATCAGCCTGTTGAAAGCTTGATTAGCTTTGAAACTGAACTCACTATCTTACGCGCCCTTAAAAGTCCTTATGTTCCCCAATATTTGGGCTCTGGAAATATGGCAACGCACCCCTATATCGCCATGGAACGCGTGGAAGGAAGGCCGCTCGAAGATCTGATTAAAGAGGGTAAAAAATTTGAGATTGATGAAGTAATTCGCATTGGCGCAGATCTAGCGCAAGCAGTGCAATCATTACATGCCCAAGATGCAATCCACCTTGATATCAAACCAGAAAATATATTAATTGATGCCAAGGGAAAATTAACTTTAATTGATTTTGGCCTTTCACATCACGAGCGCTTTCCTGACTTACTGGCCGAAGAGATGCGCAAAGGCATTGGTTCAGCGCCTTATATTTCACCAGAGCAAGTATCTGGCATCAGGTCTGATTACCGCAGCGATATTTTTTCTATTGGCGTAATCCTCTATGAGCTTTTAACTGGCGAACTACCTTTTGGTAATCCGCAAACCATGAGCGGTCTTCGCAAACGCACATGGGCCGAAGCTTTTCCGCCCAGGGCTATACGTAAAGAAATTCCTCGCTGGCTACAAGAGGTTGTATTGCGCTGCTTAGAGGCGAGGGCCGATGATCGCTACCAAAGCGCAACCCGTCTTCGGCAATTACTGCGTGAACCAGAGAGCGTAAAGCTAACAGAGCGCTCAGAACGCGTAGAGCCCTTAAGTTTTTGGGAGAGCATGAAACGCTGGCTTCGTGCGGCTGGCTATGAACCTTCTCCAAGCCCTCGGCCGAGCCGAGGAAATCAAGATGCACCGTTAATCATTGCGGCAATTGATACCCGTCAATCAGACGAAAATTTGCGTGAACGCATGCAAACAAGCGCAAAAAATGTCTTGCTAGTCTATCCGGAAGGACGACTGGTATGCCTAAGCACCATCGCCAATACCCCTACATTTGAAGGTAATGTTGAAAGCCAAACCGCAAGCGGTATTGTGCGCGGCCATTTAGTTCAATTGATGGAGTGGGCAAAGCCCTTGAAGCTCCCACCAGAAAGAATTTCTTATCACGTGCTTGAAGCCCTTGATCCTGCAACACGCATTGTTGATTTTGCAAAAGATAATGATGCCTCACTAATTCTGATTGGCGCATCACGCAAATCCCCCAATAAGGTGACCCCATGGCGCACCTCGATGACCAAAATCGTTGAAGAGGCCCCTTGCAGCGTACATATTGTGCGTACCTAAAACCCCTAACAATCCGACATCCAATTTGACGATTTGCCCGATAATAGGGACATGGAAGAAAAAGTACGCGTTTCAAAATTACTGTCCGAGCTTGGACTCTGTTCACGCCGCGAGGCGGATAGCTATATTGAGCAAGGTTTAGTAACGGTTGATGGGGAGGTTGTAAACGAACTAGGAGTTCGAGCCTTTCGCCATCAAAAGATTGAACTGCAGTCCGTTGCTAAGGCGCAGCAAGCCTCAAGAATTACCGTAATCCTCAATAAGCCCGTTGGTTTCATTTCTCATTTTGATGATGAACAAGAATATAAACCTGCGGCATCCCTCATTACCCCAGAAAACTATTTTCCTAGCCCATTAGACAGGGGGCGTAGTCCACGATTTAATACCAAAGGTTTGGCGCCTGCTGGACGGCTAGATATTGACTCCACAGGAATGCTGGTATTAACTCAGGACGGGCGCATTGCCAAACTCCTCATCGGAGAAAATAGCCCAATCGAAAAAGAATATTTAGTTCGTGTAGAGGGCAGGCTTTCATTTGAAGATTTAGATCGCTTGCGACACGGGCTAAGCCTAGACGGAGTTGAGTTAAAACCGGCACAAGTGAGTTGGCAGAATGAAGATCAACTCCGCTTTGTATTGCGCGAAGGTCGTAAACGTCAAATCCGTCGCATGTGTGAAATGGTTGGATTAAAGGTTTTAGGCTTGAAACGGGTTCGCATGGGTCGCATTTCCCTAGGACCCCTTCCATCAGGGCAATGGCGATTTGTCCGTCCTGATGAGCAATTCTAAGTAGCTGATCCCCGCTTATAATCCTGTTCAAACCTAGATTATTAAGCGCAGAATTACCATCGATACCATTTCCTCCAGCACCCCCGGCGCAGAAGTTTTAAGACGCCGCAGTTTTGCCATCATCTCCCATCCAGATGCGGGTAAAACCACGCTCACAGAAAAGCTTTTGCTTTACGCGGGAGCTATTCAAATTGCAGGTAGCGTTAAGGCTCGAAAAGCTACGAGACACGCTACGTCTGACTGGATGGAGATTGAGAAGCAACGCGGTATTTCTGTAGCGAGCTCAGTCATGCAGATGGAGTATCGGGACTGCATTATTAACTTACTCGATACCCCGGGTCACCAAGACTTCTCTGAAGATACTTATCGTGTATTAACTGCAGTGGACTCAGCCCTCATGGTCATTGATGCGGCTAATGGAGTGGAATCCCAAACCCTGCGCTTATTAGAAGTTTGTCGCGCCCGCAACACACCTATAGTTACCTTCATCAATAAAATGGATCGCGAAGTAAAGCCTCCAATGGAGTTGATGGATGAAATTGAGACTGCATTAGGCATTGAGGTTGTCCCTTTTACTTGGCCAGTTGGTATGGGCAGATCTTTTGCGGGGGTTATTGATATTGCCAACATGCAGATGCGCATGTTTAAGTCTGGTGAGGATCGGGTAACTGAAGATTCCCATGCGATTGTAGATATTCATGATCCAGCTCTTAAAGAACGTCTTGGCGTAGATTTAGAAAACGCTTTAGCCGAAGTTGATCTTATTAAAAACGCAATGCCTGCTTTTGATCGTGAAGCCTTTTTAGCTGGCCGGCAATCACCAGTCTTCTTCGGATCAGCCATCAATAATTTTGGTGTAAGAGAGATTCTCAATACCTTAGTCGAGTTAGCTCCATCACCTGGATCACGCAAGGCTTTACAACGTGAAGTGAGTCCCGCTGAAAATAAATTCTCTGCTGTTGTCTTTAAGATTCAAGCGAATATGGATCCCGCACACCGTGATCGCGTTGCTTTTTTACGCATTTGCTCTGGACACTTTGTACGCGGTATGAAATTAAAAATTTGTCGAAACGGTAAAGAAGTTCGAACTAATAACGCTCTTTCTTTTTTATCCCAACGTCGTGATATTTTGGATGAAGCTTTTCCAGGCGACATCATTGGATTACCAAATCATGGTTTGCTCCGTCTTGGGGATACCCTAACTGAAGGTGAGCAATTGCAATTTACTGGCTTGCCATTTTTCGCCCCAGAAATCTTTCGCATGGTGGAGTCTGCAGACCCCTTACGCTCTAAGCAATTACGTACGGGTCTAATGCAACTTGGAGAAGAGGGCGCAATACAAGTGTTCCGCCCCATGGGAGGCGGCACCATGTTGTTAGGAGCCTTCGGTCAACTTCAATTTGAAGTTGTCAGTCATCGCCTGCAAACAGAATACGGCGCTGAAGTCAGATTGCTTCCAGCGCGCTATAGCCTGGCTCGCTGGGTTAGCTCCGACGATCCTGTTGCCCTGAAAAAATTTACCCAAGAAAACCTTCACCGTATGGCTGAAGATGTTGTGGGAGCAGCCGTGTTTTTAGCCTCTCATAAATCTGAGTTAGATGTTGCTCAGCAACGCTGGGAATCCATTCAATTTCATGCGCTCAGAGAGCATGCCGGCCTAATCTATCAATCAAACCTAGCGGGTTAAATATAGATTATTTGGCAGGCTTGCAGTCAAAGACGGAAACCAAAGAACTATCGCTATTTCGATAGAGCGCCACTTTGCCATATTGAGCACAATACGCATTTGCTTTGGGAGTCAATTGCGCAATGGAATCGCCATCGCTGTTTAGAAATGTGACTTGGTTAGCATCGGATGCATCGGTATACACCGCCGCACAAGCCATCAAACCCATACAAGCAAGCATTGCTACAGATAAATATTTTTTCACAAGTTAACCTTAAAAAATTCTCAGAAGCTCGACATCGTAAAAGTATCACGATCTAAACATAAAGTAGACAGCGCCCAGCAAGCAAGCACCAGCCCAAAGGTAATCCAACTTAAAAGGCTCACCCATATAAAAGACCGCAAAAGGTATAAATACGCTTAATGTAATAGCCTCTTGTGCAATTTTGAGCTGCCCAAGACTGAAGTGCTGAAAGCCTAAGCGATTTGCAGGAACCTGAAGCGCATACTCAAAAAATGCAATCAACCAGCTTACCAAAACCGCTATCCACCAAGGCTTAGATGACAAATTCTTTAAATGGGCATACCAAGCAAAAGTCATAAAGACATTTGAAAGCATTAATAAACCAATAAAGCTGTACGGCCCATTAAATATAGATAAATTGAGCATTCACCAATCATAGTGCCAGAATGAGTCATCTCGTTTTATTATTGCCAGATGAGTACAACCCACTTCTGCCTCATTCGCCATGGTGAAACCCCTTGGAATGCCGAAGGCCGTCTTCAGGGGCACACTGACGTCCCCTTAAATTCCCATGGCCAAGAACAAGCGACTCAGATGGCAGCGGCGCTTAAAGCTGCAAACTTTCATTTTGATGTGCTGTATACCAGTGACCTTCAAAGAGCGGCCGACACAGCAAATGCCATCGTAAAGCTATTTGGTAAGCCCGCCGTTTTAGACAAAGAATTACGTGAGCGGCATTTTGGAGTCTTACAAGGACTCAAAATCAGTGAAGCGCCACAGGTTTACCCTAAAGTCTGGAAAGTCCACTTAGCACGTGATCTTGAACACGATTTAGAAGGCGGCGAAAGTATTTCTCAATTTGCCAATCGGATTAAGAATGCGCTCGCAAGAATTACACAGGATCACCCTGGAAAAACCATTTGTCTTGTTAGCCATGGTGGCGTTCTCGATATGATCTATCGCATTGTTACCCGGCAAGCACTTAGTGCCCAGCGCATTGCCTCTGTGCCCAACGCCTCATTAAATCGCATAACTCATGATGGGCAAAGATGGGCAGTTGAGAAATGGGCTGACATAAGTCATCTTGTAGATGCTTCCTTAGACAATGTGGATCTCTAAAAATTAACAAATTCATAAGGTTCTCAACCCTTTTATCCCTTCTGATCCTATGTTTTCAGTCGCCATCAGCATATGCAGTAGATGATGTACCCGACAGCCTGCCCGATCACATTGTTGGAGATCTCGGTGTAGCGCTATATTCAACGAACCTTCACACTGGTAGCGAAGGAACACAATCCATTGCAATGCCATATGCATTTTTTGACTATCAACGTTTTTTTGCGCGAATAGATCAAGTGGGCTTTAAAACTTTCAAAATGGGTTATGGTTATTTTGAGCTTGCTGGAAAAGTTAATCTAGACGACTACAAAATAAGATCCGTCATCAATGGCGCTTTAATTAATAAAAGTGACCCCATCCCATTGGGCATTGGGACATTTCAAGAAACTCCCATTGGGGGATTTTTTGTAAACGCTTATTATGACGTCGGAAAATCCCAAGGGGCACTATATGAGGCGTCCTATTTTGGAGAAATTGATACCTACAGAGATATCAAAATCTACCCACAATTGGGGCTTCAAAGACAATCTAGTCAATACGCCAACTACTATTACGGTATTAGTACAGGGGATGCTCAACTCACTGGATATAACGTTTATACCGCGCCCGCTACAACAAATTTATTGGCCGGGATGATGATTGAAATTCCAGTAGTAGATAGCTGGTACGTTAATATCTATGGAAAACGCAAGTGGATGGGGAGCGGAATCAATAATAGCCCAGTTGTAACGCGATCATTTCAAGACAATATTTTTTTGGCTTTAGCGTATCGATTTCAATAGCCTCTTGCTCCATAAATCCTCAAATTTTTGGCAAGAAAAAACCACTCGAAAGTGGTTTATCTAGATTTAGAAATTACTTTCTAATATGAGCATGACGTGCAGCATCTTGTGACATACCCTCACCCTTAGGCTTGCCTTCTAAAGCTTCTTTTTCAGCGGTAATTTCTTTGCGGCGCTCTTTGCAAGAGCCAGAAATTTCTTGGAGCGCTTTACGAGCTCTAGCAGCGGATGCTTTTACACCCTTTCCGTGAAATTTTTCGTTCTCTGATTTATAAACTTCGAATGCTTCAAGCAACTTGTCATGATGAGTCATATTTCTTCCTTTTACTGTTTTAAAAATAGCCAGATTGCCATTTACTTTACCCTAATGATACTTTTACCTTAAAAAGTCTTATCTATTTTTAAATTGCTTGCCAGACAAACTGAAAACCATATTCCAAAAATAGCGGGTAAAAGCCTAAATCACCCCGCTAAAAACGAAAAACCACCCGAAGGTGGTTAGGCAATTCGGTGGGCTGCCACCCTTACTCGAGCAGCTAAAACCCAATACCCTGATTACTTATCAAGCTTCACTGTCACACCGCTGGCACTTAAGTTCAGCTGAAGCCCTTCAGATGTACTTGTTAAGCGCATGATGACACCATTTTCATTTCTAAGAACCGTACCGCCCATACCACCGCCCAAGGTAATGCTGCTTTCTAGCTTAGTAAAGGTACCAGGAAATTTAGAGATATCGGTCAAATCATAAACCTCACCACTTGCCGATAATTTAGAAACACCAACGTTAGCACCTAAACTCATTCCACCAATTTTGAATGGATATTTTTTTCCTTGATAGGTCAGTACACCACCGCCGGTGCTGCCACCTACAATAAGTGCAAATTGCGTTTCACTAATGCTCACTGTTCCCGACGGCGCCTTAGGTGCATCAGCAGCGCTAGCGCCAAAGCTAAGAATTCCCAAACTTAGGATTAAGACTGAAAGCACTTTACGAATATTTTTCATTTAACTTCTCCAAAATTTTTTGACGCACGACATTTAGACTCTAATCAGCAATATTGCTCTTGTCAGCTTACTACACGCTTCTAAAACCTACAAACATATTTATCAAAAATCATAAATCATGCTTAAGGAAAATCCATTTAACTGATAGCAATAGAAGAAATGCACGCATCACATCGTAGATAAAGATAGCTCAGATAGTGCGTCAATATGCCGCAGATCATCCTCAGCAGAACCCATAGTTCCTTGCCCCAACAAGACCGAGGCAATAATTGCCATCATCGCTAGAAAAATCACAAGCTTATGATGCGTCCTAGCAAACGTCAAAACCTCAGAAATTCCATGGGTCGACTTTGCTGGTGAAGTTAACACCATTCTTTCCCAATCTTGATGAAGACGTTGCTCAAAATTTGCTGATGGGTCTGGGGGTTTCATTTGCTCTAAAGCGTCTAGAAAAACTTGCCTGTCATTGGATTTCATCAACATCACCTTTTTTCAGTTCAGACTTGAGCTTTAACTTAGCGCGGAAAAGCAATTGATCGGCACTATTTTTATTCATACCCATCGCAAGACCGACTTGTTCCGCAGTCAAATCTTGATAAGCCCACATCAAAATCGCCATTCTTTGCTTTGTACTCAATGCATCCATTGCTTTTTTAATTCCTTCTGCAGTAATGCCACCATTGAACTCTAACAACACGTCTTCTGATGAGCCATGCTCCAATTCATTGAACTCCTCAAATACGCCTTTGTGACCAGACTTCAGTTGATCTAAACAAAGGTTGCTAACAATGGCGTAAAAGTAAGTAAATAATTTGGACTTTCCTGAAAACGAATCAGCACTCTTCCAAAGTCTAATAAATGCCTCTTGCACAACATCCTCTGCATCTTCTTTATTTCCCAGCATCCTATACGCCAGTGAATAAGCGGGCAGACTTAATAAGCCAATGACTTCCTTAGATGCATTGGGATCACCTGCAGCCGCCTTTCTTAATAAAGCCTGTTCCGTGCGATGTTGTCCAATAAAAAACAAATTCAAATTCACCCCTAGTTAGCCATTGGCTTAGTCCAGTGATCCTTCTCCTGTGGGTGACTTTGCATCCATACCTCGCGCTCTTTTTTCATTTCAGCACGCTCTTCTGGAGTCATCGCAGCAACCATGGCTTTGCGATTCTCACGCAGCTGCTTCTTCTGCTCGGGGGATAGGGCCGCCCATTGAGCATGCATTTTGTCGCGCAATGCTTTACGCTCTTCAGGACTTAGGGCGGCAAATTTCGCATGTAATTTCTGACGATACTCACGGCGCTCTTCAGGAGTGGCATTTTTAAATTGCTCGCGTAAATCCTTTGACATTTGAAGTCTTTGATCAAAAGTCATATTTGCAACAACTTGAGGATCCTGCGGCTCAGGCAATGCTGCGCTAGCAAGACCAATTACCCCAATCATTAAAAGACTCGCCATAACTAAGCCTTGCATTCTTCTTTTCATCTATATCTCCTTGTTTGTTAATACTTAGACGTTAAGGATATTGAAATACTTATGCAGTCTTTAATAAATTAGACTGAAAGTCTGCATTGATTGATGCGCCTGCGCTAAACCCGAGCTATTTCTTTAATCATTACAATGCATTGACTTGATAAAAGAGTTAATAGCCAAATGAATGAACTGCTCTCCTTGCCGCTTTCTACAGTACTAATACTGGCTGCAGTTGGTTTATATGCAGGAATCCAAAATGCCCTAGCAGGGGGTGGCTCGTTTATCACCTTTCCCGCTTTACTTCTGGCCGGGTTAGATCCATTAGCTGCAAATATGAGCTCTACAATTGCACTTTTTCCCAGCCAAATGTCATCAAGCTTTGCCGGGCGCAAACTTGTGGGTGGGGTGGGATCGGTCAGCTTTAAGCAACTGTTTCTGATTAGTATTTTGGGCGGGGTTTCAGGGGCATTTCTCCTTTTATACACCCCTGTTAGTGTATTTACCAAACTCATACCCTGGCTAGTTTTATTTGCGACCAGTGTTTTTGCCTGGGGGAGTTTTTTTAGAAAAAACAGTTCGCAGACACAGCAAATCCAAGCGCCCCCCTATATTCTTTTATTCGTACAATTTTTAATTGCCATATATGGTGGTTATTTTGGCGGCGGAATTGGGTTTCTGATGCTCGCTGCCCTGAGCTTTGCGGGCCAACAAGTCAAAATGGCTGGGGCCACAAAAAATGCCCTAGCCATGACAATGAATGCATCAGCCGTCATCATCTTTATGTTCTCACCCTCAATTAACTGGGGCGCTGTATTAGCCCTTGGATTTGGCGGCATTCTAGGTGGTTTTAGCGGTGTCTGGCTGATGAATAAGCTCCCAGATAAATGGCTACGTATTTTTATTGTCTTTGTAGGCGCAATATTGACTGGCTGGCTCTTCGTTAGATAAGCCCCTGGCATTTGTAATTTATTCAAGATTCAAGCCCTTTAAATGAAAAAACCACCAAAAGGTGGTTAATCAATTTACAGAGCCTGTAAACAAGCTTTTGAAATATTTACTCCGCTTGCTGAACAACCTGTAATCCAAGCTCTTCCTGCAAAACAATACCTTTTCTACTTGCCAGATATTTAACGCCCCGACCGCCATAACTTTCAGTGTGGATTTGATTTGGGAGCAAATGAAATACATCGCCAGCAAGGTAGATATTTTTAATCCCCTCTATTGCGATATCAATTTGGCCCTCAGTCACAAGCGCCAGCACTTCATAAGGGTGTGAATGCAGATCTAAAAATCCCCCATGATCTCGAGCTACAAATACGGGCTCTGGAAAATCTTCTTTTGCTAACTTCTCTAAAAATGCTTCTTGCTTCATCTATTGGGTAACCGTCACTTTTGTAGCTTTATTGTAATTTGGCTCATTGTAGTTTCTTTACTGCAATGGAAGGTACAAATTTTTCAATGCAGGTAAAGAAGGGGGGAGCTTAAACCCATCCCTTGAATATCACCCCATTCGGAGATAACTGAAGCTTATGGAAATATTTTTATTTGACTGCGCCCATCAAGACTACTAATACCCAATTCTCTAGCTCGCTTATTAATGGTTTTATATTAAAAGGCGAGCTAGGTATGAGTGAGCGCTAACTAATAACTCTCAATTACTTAGTGCGAGCCTTTTTTGGGGCAGCTTTTACCACTTGACCAAATTGACTTGGCGCAGAGTTCAATGCTGATTCAACGCTTTTTTCAAGGTTTGTAAAAGCATCTTTAGCAGTAGCACGAACTTGGTTAAAGTTTTGCATTGCAGTATTAAATGCCGAAGTAAAAGCACTTACAAATGCCTCAGAGCCAGCCGGTGCTTTTGAAGTTGCGGCAGCAATAAAAGCCTGCAAATCATCTTGTGATTGATCAATTACCGCCTCAATTGCTTGAACCAATTCTTGATTGCCATGACGCAATACATTGGTTACCTTCTGCTGATAAGCGGTAATTTGCTCAATAGCCTCTTGCACAGATTCACTTTGGAGGAGATCCAATGCAGCTTTTGGATCCTGGTTTTTCATTGATTGAGCTGCTTTAGCCTGGGCCTTAGCTACCAACTCTTGCGCCACTTGATAGTTAATCTGAGCTAATTCTTGGGCATTTTCTAATGCTGTTTGACCCAAATCGCGAACGGCTTGAATTGATTTGGCTTGGTTTCCTGCAAATTGATTCTTAAACATAGGGTTTCCTTATCAGTTAATTTTGTTGCATTGCAACATATTAATGAAGTTTTACCATCCATGCAATCACAATTTGCTGCAAAGCAACATATTAAGAAAAATGATAATTGCCAAAGTCTAAGTCACTTAGTTCTTTGCCTTAACAATTCCCTTATAGATTAAAAACGTGGCAACCAAACCCAACCCGCCAGCCATGGCCATCCAGTACCCCGGGGAGGCCTTATCGCCAGTCGTCTCAATGAGCCAGGTTGAAACCAAAGGGGTGAAACCCCCAAACAGTGCCGTTGCCAAGCTGTACGCCAAGGAAAAACCTGTCGTTCTGATGTTGCTCGGGATGATTTCAGTTAAAGCAACTACCGTTGCTCCGTTATAGCTTCCGTAGAGGAAAGATAGCCAAAGCTCAACGGCCAACATATGCTCAAAACTCGGAGACCCTACCAACCAGCTCAACACAGGGTAGGCAGTAAAAAGTGTCAGCGCTGAAAATACAGCCATGATTGGCCATCGCCCGATGCGATCCGATAACGCGCCCATCACTGGTAGCCAAAAGAAGTTAGATAAGCCCACAGCAAAAGTCACTATCAAACTGTCGACTATCGATAGTTTTAATACGCTCTTACCAAAAGTAGGCGTGTAGACCGTAATGAGATAAAAGGAAACAGTGGTCATCACGATGAGCATCATTCCTGCAATAACCAACTGCCAATTACTCACTAAAGATTTAATAATTTCTTGAAATGTGGGGTGATGTTTTTTAGCAAGGAACACGTCGGTCTCTTGCAATGAACGGCGAATCTGAAAAACGATAGGAATAATCATGCAGCCTATAAAGAAAGGAATGCGCCATCCCCAGTCAGCAATAGCCTCTTTACTCATTGATTGATTTAAAAAATACCCCAAGGCCGCAGAAAAGATAATCGCAACCTGTTGGCTTGCTGATTGCCAGCTAACATACAGACCCTTACGACCCGGAGTGGCTATTTCAGAAAGATAAACTGAGACGCCGCCAAGCTCCACTCCCGCAGAAAATCCTTGCAGCAGGCGTCCCAGCAAAACCAATAATGGCGCAAGCAATCCAATAGTGGCATAACCAGGAATAAATGCGACCATTGCAGTGCCAGTCGCCATAATCCCAAGGGTCAGCACCAAACCTTTTCGCCGACCAATGCGGTCAATATACCCACCTAGAAAAATCGCCCCCAGTGGGCGCATCAAAAAGCCAGCCCCGAAGGTTGCAAAGGTCAACATTAACGATGCATATTCGCTATCAGATGGAAAAAAGGCTTTGGAGATGTATGTGGCATAAAAACCAAATAAAAAGAAGTCGTACATCTCAATAAAATTTCCGCTAGTAACGCGAATCACTGCTGAGAACTTGGACTGGGTTTTAGCAACTGTGCTCATCACAACCTTTAATAATTAAGAGGCTTGGGGAATTTAATCAAAATATAGCGGTTTTTATAGGCCCGAGGGAAACTACCAAGAAATCAGGGCATAGAAAAGAAAAAGCCACCCCGAAGGATGGCTTGAAATAACAACTTATGGAGGAATAGCTAAAGAATGAACTTAACTATAAACACATAGTATCAATTCAATGAATCCACAAAACCCTTCTAGGCATCATTCTGGTGCTAACCGCCAAATCAAAAGCCTAAAGACGAGAGGATCTTGTAAAAAATCCGCCATCAAATGGGGGTGCCGCTAGTTGGTATCTCGGCATCCTTAGGCTTTGGGCAAAAAAGATAATTCAATTATCCAAGCCAAAGAAGTCAAATACAAAGATTACACCCCGCCATAACAATCTTGATTCATTTCCCACAAAGGCTTACCTTTGCTGAAATCGCAATTCACGCCTATTGGTGACGTTGTGCTGGCAAGACAGCCGCTCAAAGCCAAAATTAAAAAAATCGCAGAAATAACATTGAAGAATTTTTTCATATTTCACCAGTTATGGTTTTTATGGTCGCATTTGACAGGAGATACCAAAGAATGATGGATTAGGGCTTCACAACACTAACCGCACCACCGACAACAGTACTAGCAACAGAAGCGGTTGTGGAGACGACCGTTCCGGCTACCGATGCTGCTGTAGACACCGCCGTACCAGCGGCAGAGAAAACTGAACATCCCATTAAAGGATAGCTACACAATGCCAGCGCCAATGCTTTATAAAACCAAAGATTGGCAGTGCAAATATCAACCGCCTTTGGCATTAGAGTGGTTTCCTTATTTGACTTCCACGATTTCTGGTGAAGATTGTATATTTCTTGGTAAGCCCTGCGTGACTCGAGCATGTATTTTTAACTACAAAAATAGCCCAACAAGTGGGCTATTTGGTATTTCTTGGTGGCCCGGGGCGGAATCGAACCACCGACACAAGGATTTTCAATCCTCTGCTCTACCGACTGAGCTACCAGGCCAAGAGCTAAGATTATAGCGGAACTGTTTTTTAAGCTTGGGAAATCATGGTCTAGCGTATAAATTCTGCCCAAACCGTATGTTTCACTAGCCTAGAACACCGCCTTTACAGCCCTCTCAGAGTTCTCACTCAATTTGCGTTTGTAGTGTTGCCGCTTTTTCAATTTTTAGGGTTTGTGGAAGGGAATGGGGGGATGAGGTAGGGATGTATTAATCCTCTGCTCTATCGTGGGGTCAGGTTGAGATGTCGTTTTAAACGACAGTGGGCGAGCAGGGGGTCATTTGCGATAATCTTTCGATGTTAGTTTTTATTGATGAAAGTGGCGATCCTGGCTTTAAGCTGGGACAAGGCTCAACTTCACACTTTGTGGCTGTGATGGTTATCTTCCATGACTATGACCAAGCCGAACGCTGTAGCAAAGCTATTAGCCTGCTACGAGAAAAGCTTCACTTTAAAACTGAATTTAAATTTAATAAATCTCGCTCAGAGGTTAAAGATCAATTCATACAAGCGGTATTGCCATTCGCCTTTGAGCTTTGGGCATTAGTAATCGATAAAAATAAGATCTATAGCGATAACCTAAAGCGAAATGATGAGAAGTTCTATAGTTACTTTGTGAAGCTACTTTTAGACTCTGGCGCCAAACTATATGAGGCGAAGGTAAAGATTGATGGGAGCGGTGACAGAGAATTTAAAGCAAGATTACAAAAATATTTAAAAAATCAATTGCCCGAAAATTCAGTCAAGTCTGTTAAGTTTGAAGATTCTAAAAAAAACAGTCTTGTGCAGCTTGCAGACATGGCTGTAGGCTCAATAGCAAGGTCTTATCGTGATGACAAGCCCGATGCCAAGAGATGGCGGGTCATGCTTAAATCGAAAATTGAGAACTGCTGGGAATTTAAATAAGAGGTCGTTGTCACATCCTAGCCTAGCGTTACTAGGCAAGCACACCATCCGGTGACGGTTCGGAGTGCGACAACTGGGTAGAAGAAGTGTAATAGATCTTTTAACGCCTTGTAAAACCTTTTAAACCCTAGGTTTAATAAAACAACGTTTTTTCATTTAAATCAAGATGTTATCGCCCACTAACTTCTGACATTTAGGAGATTAGTGGCTTATGCGCACCTAAAAATACAGATACATTTGAGCGCAAGATGAACATATAAAAACTTAAATTAAGGATTATTGGAACCATTACGCCCCAAAAGAAATTTATTTCTTTTGGTTTCTTTCTATTTTTCTCGCCCCCGTATCGATCTCCAGCATAGCCAAGCCTCTTCATCTCAACATCAACTCGATCAATATCTATTGTGAGATTAGCTAGCCTTTGCATCTGTCCATCGTGATTCAGCTTTAAATTCTTTAAGAGAAAGAATTGATAGAAGAAGAAAACGCCAGTCATCCCAAGCGCCCACATCCTATACCAATCATCAGAAATTCCAACGGCACCTACAGTACCTAAAAACAACCATACATTTAACTGTGCAACTTCATATACAAAAGTATTACTCTCTTTCTGTATCTCGAATAGTTCTTTTTTAATATTTTGAAATCGTTCATTCCAAAGCTCATAGCCACTATTATCTTGCTCCAAGATGACTCCCTTATGCAGTAGATGTTGAGTTGCTTGTATCTTATAGCAACGATCACGAGAACTATGTCCAGCCGCCCCTCTTTTTGTAGTGGAGCACCTTTAGTATTTCTGTCTCAATTTTTAGTCGCTTCAAACGACAGCCAAAGTGCAAGGGCAGGACAGCTAAAAATAATTCATAAAAGGCTCTTGCCCAAAACATTGGTCTGAATTTACGCTTACATTTTGGGCAACTCAAATGCGTAAAAACACCCTGCCTGCTTTCCTCAGCAGCGCCAACATACATCCCATCAAAAGTGAAGTTAGCACTAACATCCACCAGCTCTATGTAGTTCCCACCCAAAAGCCAACACCTAATACCCACCGCCTGCGTGAAGGTGAGCTTATTTTGTATAAAAGGGGTCGCAGTGATGTGTGGCAAGCCCGCTTTAAGCTCTTTGATCGTAAATGGCATTCCATATCCACCAAACACCACAACTTGGAGTTTGCCAGTCGGGCTGCTTGTGAAATATATGACGAAGCCCGCTTTAGAGAGCGTATGGGAGTTAGCTACACAAGGCGCAAGTTCGACGCTATCGCCAAAGAAACTCTCAAAGAGCTACAAGATGAGATTGATGCGGGTATTAAGGCAATGACCAATCGGGACTACATTCGGGTCATTAATAAGTATTTGCTTCCGTTCTTTGGAAAACGCTTTATAGAAAATATTAAAGCTGAGCACATGCGGGAATATGAGATTTGGCGCAATACGCTAATGAAACGAGTCCCATTAGCCAGCACCCTAGCCACGCACTCTAGTGCTTACAACCGCATTATTAGCCTAGCAGTACAACGAGGCTACATCAGCGCACAAGTGCCATTAGCCCATTTAAGCCGTCGTGGCGCCAAAGGAAAATCCCGCCCCGCCTTTAGTCGTGCAGAACTAGATTACTTGCTCAACTTCTTAAGAGATTACAGCTTAGGTGGACATAGCGCATTAGCCAAAGAGATGCGCTTATTAAGCCGTGACTATATAGAGCTACTCATTAGCACAGGGATGCGTAGTGGCAAAGAAAGTTTGAATATTCACTGGAAGCACATTGAATGGTATGTAGATCACAAGACTGATAAGCGATATCTGCGAATATGGGTAAGCGGGAAAACTGGGGCACGCTATTTGATAGCTAAGCACTATGCAGAAGAGGCATTACAAAGACTGGCTAATAGGGAGAAGGTATTTGTAGGCTTGACGCTAGATGAGGTACTACGCAAGAAATACAACATTCCCCTGTTTAGATTAAGTGATGGAACTCAGCCAAAGAGCTTTCATACTACTTTTCAGTGGCTGATGAAGGCAAGTGGCTTACTTAAAGATACTGCTACAGAACAAAACCGCACTCTATATAGCTTGCGACATACCTATGCAACTATGGCATTAATAGAAGGCAACATGGATGTGCATACGCTAGCAAAGCAGATGGGCACTAGCGTGGGAATGCTAGAAAGGCATTACAGCAAGATGACGGCTACTTTGGCAGCAGAGCGACTGGCTTAGTTATGAGATGTCGTTTAAAACGACAAACCATTTGGCACCATTCTCACTATGCCGATCGTCCCCATAAATTTCTAAATTATTTTTTAGTCAAAAATCCCATAAAGCCACCAGAATTCGCTCAAATCTCCAGATTTCTCGTAATAAGAATTATTACGAATACGAGGTGGGTTAGATTTAAAACACCAGGGGTCGAGATCTCAGGTGGCGCAAAAAACTGCGCGGCTTATTTTTTAGGGCGCACTACCCACCGATTTGATGGGCTTGATTAGCTGCCTGCCTTTTTCGGTGCGCAATCGCTGTTTGGCAGAGGCTACATTTTTCTTTAAGGCGGCAACACGAGCCCGCTCGGGGGAAAGCGGCTTAATAGGATTGATAGTTTTAAATTCATAAAATCGCATCAAGTATTTAAGCCACTTTCCATTACTCACTTACTTCTATATAGCTCAGCACATTACCTACACCAAACTGATGTTCGCCAATCTGCTTAGCAAACAGCACATTGTCGGCATACACAATGGTGTATGTAGTTTGTGATGGGTTTAATCTCACCCACAATTTGAACGCTTTCATTTTCTAAATCCAGCCCTAACTGCGCCACTAGCGGCTTCTATTTGCGCATCTAACTCACCAGCCTCTACTGCGGATTTGATCAACTCTAAAGTTTTAATGAGATCTTCTGCGCTAGCTACTTCCACGGCCGTTTTGCCTTTAGCTAGCTCAATGAGCTTAGCACCGTAGCGGATATTGACACATACTTTGCCATCTGTAGCAACAAACCACCACGGGCGGACTCGCTTTTGCATTTCAATTGATTTACTAGAGCCATCACTATCTTTAACTGTTTTGAATTTCTTAACAGTAAAGGTGTCACCTTCTTTTTGTGCTTTGGCTAATTGAATCTGTTCCCACACTTTGTTGCTTAGCTTATTACGGCGATGTAGTACTGGTGGAACGCTGGTTGGTTTTTTTGATGCAGTAAGTTTCAAACTTGTTAATGTGCTCATTGTTTTCTCCTATAAGTTAATGGGCACACTTAATTTATTGTCAGAGAATTTGGTTGAGCAAGCTCTTTTTACCAGGATCTGCTTATATCTAATAATTAGAACCAGAATTAGTCTGCTTTTATTAGGTATAGCTAAATAACTTTATGAATCACCATGATCAACAAATACAAAAAGCCACAAAAGTTTGGTTAAACGAGTGCGGATTTTCTGAGCAGGCTCTTCTAGCTGTTGATCCCGATATTCTTAAGGCACAAAAAACGGCAAAGCATCTACTTCAATTTCATAGTCAACTTCTAAATTCATTTCAACTGTATTACCTCAACTACTTTATAAAATTATTCAAAAATAAAACTAAACGCAAAGCAATCACTCGAAGCTCCTGCTATCAAGTGATGAACATAGGTACGTCTATTAATCGCAAACTTTTTAAACTACATAAACAGCTAGAAAAGGTGCTAAAGGCACAACAAGAGATAAATCACTCTATAACAGGATAAAAACGCGGGTTGTAATACGTCGGCTAATGAGCCCGCACTTGGTATCACCGCTCTAAAGGTGATGCACCACAAGTAGGCCGCAGGTTCCTACAATGCAAATCAATGCAGCAGTAGGTTGAGAGTTTTAATACATCAGTCTCTCGAAATGCCTTTTAGAGTCGTGTTAGCTAGAAGTCACGCCATACCAATCTAACACTAAGCGGCGGCTATATTGATCCTTAAAACATCAATATAGCCGTCGTTTGACTAAAAGTTCTGTCACCCAATCATCAAAACATGAAAAGAAAGAAAAATGTGATGAGCGACAAGCGAAATCACAGGCAAACGCAGTTTGCCTTCATACTTCGTTAATATATTGACAATCCTCCTATCCCCTTAAGCTACCTATGCCAAAAACACAACTTAGCAATGAAATCGTAATTCGATTTGCAATGACAAAGGGGGAGGGTGAATTGCCATCAAAAAGGGAAATTACCGAAGATGAAATTGATATTCCGCAATCGATATGTTCTTTTCTTCTTGACCTGGACTATGGAAAATTTGATGATGCCTTAGATCCCATCGGTCTAACGGAGGTAGTTATTCTTTATGATGGAATCGAGAACTACTACACAGTAGATAACAATGGCGAATACGAGAATAATGGGCTTTACTGGGACAGTGAAGAGGAATGCTTTTCTGGCTATCCTGAACCCATTATTAAATTTAAATTTTCAAAACCAGTTAATAAAGAAGTATTTCTATCATTAGTAACAGCTAGTTCGGTTTATATGTGCTCTCAAGCGCAGCAAGACAAAGGTGATGGTGGATTTTATTTCGAAGACTACAACGGCTGGGTGCAAATTCTTGACGGTATCGATCTCGCAAGACACTTAAAATTTATAAATGATTCGGATTTATTTTCAGGTCGAACCTTTAAATACATTGAAGATGACCATATCTTTCCGCTGAGCAGAGGCTAACTACAAATCCACTCGCTTAAGCACTGATCTTTCCTAATCGCATGCTTGGGTAGCTGAACCGAAAATCAAACAGCGTGTAGGGCTTTTAAGCAGGCCTTTTAATTTGTGGCTCTTTAGCCACATAAATATAAGAGAAATGCTGGACTCTTATATTTTCCGCTAAGTCATTGAATTTAGTAGAGATCTTTATCAACCATTTTCGGTTGCTCTAACCTAATCTAAGAAAACATACTGTAGCTCTGCATTTAATATTTTTAGGGAGATATGTATGTCACAAGCTAGAGTTTTAAATCCACAAGAATTACGTAAAGTTTTAGATCATGTTGGATCACGTAGGCACAGCGCACGTAATCGCGTCATGCTACTGCTTACGCACCATGCTGGTATGCGAGTAGCTGAAGTAGCTGCCCTACGCATAAACGACGTTTTAAACGACAGCGGCACAATAAAACCTGAAATCCGCTTGATGCCCGATCAAACCAAGGGCAAACATGCTCGTACTGTCTACCTAAACGAGCGCATGCAAAAGGAAATAGCCCAATACGTCAAAATACTCAGAATTAAGGATGCAAGTAAACCATTGTTTTATACACAGAAAAAAGATGGTTTTAGTGCCAACTCACTTACCCAATACTTCTTCTATCTTTATCGTAACGTGGGCTTGGAGGGTTGTAGCTCACATTCGGGCAGAAGATCATTTCTTACTGGGCTTGCCAATAAGGGCACTGCGATTCACATATTGAAAAGTTTGGCTGGACACCGAAATATATCAACAACTGCTACATATCTCTATAGCAGCCCCGATCAACTCAAAGCGGCTGTTGAATTAGTCTGATTTCTTCTTTTTTGGCTCGGCTAAGTCAATTACAACTTTGCCTTTGTAATTCTCAATAAGTTCAGTCGTTGCAATATCTAGCGTTAGCTCAGGAAAGTCAGTTTTAATTTGATGTCCATACCAAAGGCAAAAGACTTTCTTTTTGCCTTTTCCTGACTTTGACTCTTTTATTGAATTTCCATTAACAACCAAGAAAACTCCATCAAATTCAGCTTTGCGATATGTGGCATTGGTTACCTTAATAACAGTGGCATCTTTTACGGTTCGCCATTTGACAGGCTCAGCCACTTTTGATGTATGCGGACACTTCTTGTCATTCCACTTCGGTGCCTTTAGATAGAAATCCATATAACCCCTTATAGTTGCTTACAAGTTGTTATAAGAATACCTTACTCTCTCATATAAACATCATCACTTCTTATTCTTTTTAGCTCTATTGCTAGTAATTGCCCATTCATGTGGCGATGTATTGGGAAAACTCATCTCCGTAGCATTTGCCATTAAAAACATGGCTTTTTTTAATATGTCGCTGGCAACATTGGCAGCTTCTATTCTCAAACCCTCAGGAAGATCAACTCGCTTAGGCATGTTTACAAATAACTTCGGATGAAGCTCTAAATCCCTCGCAAAGTTATAGAGCTTGAAATCCTTTTTGTCTTTATCCTTTTCATAAGCCTTATATACCTGCAACCATTTTTTGATCGTGGCATGAGATAGTTTGGTTTCACGTTCTTGATGTACCTCAGCAGTGCTGTAATCCCAACGATCAAATTCATCTGAATATAACTTATGCGCTTTAAGTATTTCATTGAACTGCTCTTTGAGTGCAGCGGGCGACAAATTGAGTGGCACTTCAATTTTGAGTAAGGGTGGTTTCTTTTGATTTTTAGATTCTTTTACTTCTATCTTCAAATCAGCAATTTGCATTGGTTGATATGGCACTACTTCAGCAAATATCTTGTAGCCAGCTTCTAACCACCATTTACTAAATGTCGTGCCTCGCAAATCTCCAAACTGATTCCACGCTTCCTGCGCTTTATCACTTGGAAACTCTTGTGTTTCGCACATCTTGTTATACCAAGGTGATGTTTGCAATACATCAAACCACGCCTCATACAAAGTCCCCTTTGCTTTAGCGGCAGCAGCTTGCGGTGTTTGCGCAAAGATACGCTCCTCAGGACCTAAGCCTTTGTAGTAGAAATCCATCGTCATTTAGGTACCTGATCCTTTTGCCAATTGCCTAAAAAAATAGGGCTTTGAAATTTAAAGTCTTATACATGCAGCACAAAAACGCATTACCCATTCTATCAATCAGTGCTGCTATTTGAAAAGGAATCAAAATGAAAACTACAGTAAACACAACCAATGCAGTATCTAGCAAAAACGCAGTAAACACAGCTGTCGTTTTAAACGACAACGCAGTAAGCACAGTAGGCACATACGCTAACGCCGTCAATCTATTGGCGGGCTTGGAAGCAAGGCGCATCACTTGGGAGCAAGGTGCTCATCGTACTAGCAATAGTGAACTCTACGCTGTATTAGCAGAATGTTTAAGCTACTGCGGTGAACTGGTCTTAGAGCAGGCAAAGGAACGCTCGGCAGCATTAGAGCGTTTTTATAAAGAGCGTTGCTATGCCTATAAAAAGGAATCGCCTTTGGTAACTCGTGTTGTTCGCGCTGTCTTTGGCAATATCGATCGTCGTCGCATTAGCACTTATTCGCTCGTATTGCGTCAAGCACAAAAAGCTAAAGTGCAGTTCGCTGACTTAGCACAGTGGATCGATGATAACGGTGGCGTGCAAGAGATTCGTCTCAGTCGTAGCGCAACCTTTGTCAGTCCAAAGCAGAAAGCTGAAATTGCTAAAAGTATTGTAGATAGCAAATCTTTTCTTGGGCTCGCAAAGTCAGAACTGTTATCGCATATAGCGGATGCTGACTTTTTGGGTGACGCTTGTGTATTGCTTGCTGAACAACAGGCTGATGGTAGTTTTGGCATACGTGCAGTCTTGCGCAATGAAGGCTTAGTAAACGCAGCCTATGTTGCTTTGTATAGCAGGCAGCAAGGAGTATTAGCTTCATTGAAGGCTGAAGTTAAAGCAGCTAACGATGCTGATGGCACTGTAGTTACAGAAACTAAAGCAGCCTAAACAAATAGGGGGCGTTATGAGCGTCCCTTATTTAACACTTACGACTTAATAAAAGGAATCACCATGTTTAACAAGGAGCCATTTCATGAGCCTCAAACCATTAACGATATTATCTTTGGTAATCCCGAGAGTCGCTTGCGCATCGAAGACATTGTCAACAATGCCGAAGCGATACCTAGTAGCGGCAAATCAGCCATTCTTCTTTACGGAGTCTTTGGTACAGGCAAGACCACTCTCGCAAAGATGCTACCTAACGCAATCGAACAAGGCAAAACAAGTGAAGACTTAACTTTGCCTGAAGAAATGATTGCCTGCCAGCAAGGTTTTACAGGTCCGCAAGTAATAAGCTTGATTGAAGTAATTTTAAGTAGGTCATCACTCAATGCTAGCGGCTTGCATTACTTCATTATTGATGAGGTTGATAACTTAACCAAGCTCGCCCAGCAAAGTTTGAAATCAGCATTGAATACTACGAGAGGCGTATTCATCCTCACTACTAATAATATCTCCCAGCTCGATAAGGGTTTGCTAGATCGTTGTGTATTGGTGGAGATGAATGCAGCGCCAGCTGAAGAATACATTAGGGTTGCAAGAGCTGTTGTCAGTAAAACTGGGGTTGATATTGCTGATAAGGATTTACTACCAACGATTCAGGCAGCCAATGGATCATTTAGGAACATCATTCACAACATTGGTAGATTAGTTCGTCGAAAAGCTCAATCGACTAACTCTAGCCATCAAGAGGGAAGATTATGAAGGAAGTTTGGATAGTTCAGACTAATGAGAATCGATATGAAGTCTTAGATGCTTATGACACAAAAGAAATGGCTTTAAAGTGTGCTGAATTTTATAAGGGTTGGATTTATGCGGTATTTCCAGTTCAAATTAAATCAGAATTTATACAGCCTGAAAGCTTTGAATGAATATGGAGCCCACTTTTATAGTGGGCTTTTTTCTTGTCGTTTAAAACGACACCGCAAGCTAAGCCTACTTTTACCTACGATTCCTCCGCTCAAACTCAATGGCTTCTTGTAGTAAAGCCTTTTGCTTCTCAGCCTCCTTGTGACGCTCAATCAAAACTTTGCCAGTAACGACTTGATGATCGGTCAATAAAGACTCGAGCGTAGGTTTACTCTTCCCAAGGGAATCGTTCACGACTTAACTCCTCCATAATTTCACTTTTACTCTTGGCAGATTTTGACGAGCGGTTAGTTCCATGCTTTGCCCAGTGAGCTTGGTCAGCAAGAATTTCTTCTTGCTCTTTTTTAGAGTCCTCAGCCAATGAGGTTGGCTTGTCAGCTTTAACCTTGCCCACGAACTCTAAGTTGAATTCATTGATCATAAGTTAATTGATTAAAGCCTCATAAAATCTTTTAATTGCAGGCTCGCAACGAACATCGTTTTCCTTAATGGGGCGCTTCAATCGTATTCCAGCTAAGGTCCGGCATCTACTTAATGCAACATAAACTTGCCCCGATGCAAATGCTCCCGCAGACAGATCTACATTTACTTGATCCATTGTCTTGCCTTGGCTTTTATGAATAGTGACAGCCCAAGCAAGCATCAAGGGGATTTGCTGATAGCTACCAATCACCACTGGGCTAATTTTCCCAGTAGTAGCATCTAGTTCGTATTTGTAGGATTCCCACTTATGACTATGCACATCAACGACATTAGAGTCAGCTTCAGTCTTAATCTCAACCCTCGCTGCCTCTCCAGTAAATTCCCTAACTATCCCAATAGTTCCATTAACCCAACGTTTTGGCATCGCCTTATCGTTAGCTGTGAACATGACATGCGCACCTACCTTTAATGTCAAATTCATTGGGGAGGGTAAGTTGCGTTCATCTACATTGAATTTGCCGTCGAGCAATCCAACGAACATAATTGGCGATCCTGAAATAGCATTCAACTCTTCCTCATTAATTGCATCTGCTCTAGCATTAGTAGTTGTAAGGGTTATTGCATATGAATTATCAGATGTATCTTTTTCATAACACTCCCTATTTAGAGTCTCAATCGCTGCATCTACATCCTCATTGACTCGAATGTGATTAAGAATATCTGTAAATTTCTTATCCTTTTGACGGAAGATTTTTTGTAACTCAATCATTGTCATTTCATTACCACTCAAAGCCATTGCATTAAAGAAGTGAGCTTGCTCGTAGCCCCTATCTCTTAGCAATTCCATTTCGCTAGTATTAATTACTGGCGGTAACTGGAAGAGATCTCCAACAAACATCACCTGTACACCGCCAAAAGGTTTTCCCTGCTGCGGTCCATTGGCACGAAGAAATAGATCTATAGCATCTATGATGTCAGCCCTTACCATTGAAATCTCATCAATGATTAACAAGCGAATGCCTTCATACATCCGCCTATCTTTAACGGTCTTAATATCTTCTTCTGGGAAAATAATTCTTGGTGGCAAACGGAAGAAAGAGTGAATTGTTGCCCCCTTCACCTGAAGAGCAGCTACTCCAGTGGGCGCAACAACCACCACATTACCAGCAACCTTGTCTCTTAAATACCCAATAAGCGTAGTTTTACCTGTCCCCGCTTTACCGCTAACGAAGATAAATGGGTCATGTGCATTTATAGCCTTAATGACCTCTTCGTAATCTGGGGTGACCTCGATCTCTTCGTTGCTTTGAGTGGAGGCTTCACTAGCGGCGCTATAAGACTTAATCGGCGCCTTCAATGAAGCCTTTCTTAAGTCATCTACATTAGCCTTCTTTGAGCCAACAAATTCCTCAAGTTTCTTTAGGAAGCTCATTGCTCAAAAGACTAAATGTCTAATTTGGGTAGGCTATTAACAATCTTCATTGTCTCCAAGCTAACCGTAATGACACGTTGAAATAGCTTCAGCGGATATGCAGGATCTTGCATAGTTTCAATAGCCCATATGTTGGGATCGCTAAGAATGCCACTATCTTTATGCACGTCAACTGCCTGCCTATCCATAACCCATTCCAATGCCGGCTTATCGTTGATCTCATAAAGATATGCCTCTTCTGGAATTGAAACCATAGTGATTTTTTCGTTATATATAACACTAGATTTATCCGCTTTTGATGAGAATTTCATCTTCTTAACGACAAAATCTTCAGGCCCGCATGAATCAAGTTTTGTTCCAGTTGAAAATTGCGTATTGTATGGTTCAACATTTTCATAATTCACATGCAACTCCGAGAGCCTTCTTCCTGCATCACTAAATTCAATAAATTGGTTAAGTTTTTTAACTACAGGAATACGCGGCAACTCCTTACTTAAGTTGTTGGCAAACCGCTTCTTATACTCAGGAGAATGAAAGATTGCATATATGTAATAAAACAAATCTTGCTTAGAGATTCTTCTGTTTACCAATTCGTCTTTATAAGAATTTTGGAATATAGAGAGCGCAGAGTCTGATATGCCATCTGTGGTAATTGTTTTTTTATCAGATACATCGCCAAATAAATCACCCTCAACCGCATCCGATTCATCACCATTGCCCGCCTCTCCAAAGGTAAGTAGCGGGAAACATAACCCAGTATGAAGAGTGTGGTAATTGGTTATACAGTCTGACATTAACGCTGAAAATCCAGTTTGAGCCCCTATTCCCGATAGACATATAACTAGATTATTAATCTTTTGGTTAGGAAAAATTTTTGGCATTGAGTAAAGACTATGGTTGAAATTTTTATCGGCATAAAACCATGTTTTTGTGAATGGTCTATACAGAGATACAACCAACTTCGACTCATCAAACTCTCTATGTATTTTTTTTGCTAGGCTATTTTTTAAATTTACGCCCCAACTAATTTTTGTTAAATCTTTATTAACAAAGCTGTCAGCATCAGGATATTCTCCCCCTCTAAGATTAGCGGTTTCTTTTTCATATCTATCAACTTCAGAGTTATAAAAATCAATCATGCGATTAACGTTTTCCTTGAGAAGCGTTTTTGAAGGGTTATATACCCAGGCATCCCTACTGCTAACGACACCACTTGAAAATTTTGGAAAAATACATTTTCCCTCTTCTGCCCTATCTTTACTTCCCAGAAGTAGATAGCTTCCATACTCGCCATCTCTTTGATTGAGCCAATCGTTATGCTCATCTGGATTTAATTCCTGCCAATCAGCCTCATCAGAAATTAAATCAATACCTTCAATGGATACAAGCCTTTCTAATTTCTCTTCAGTGCTTAAATCATCCCCGATATCGCGATAATAGATTTTTCCTTGGGTTTTAGAAGAGGTATTTTTTACCAAAATAGAAATGGCGATCCCAGTCATGCTCCCACTACCAAAAACGTTCTGACCTTCTTTTGCGCTACCTTTGCTGAGGATATTTAAACGAACATCCCCCCTCAAATTGATAATGTAAAGCTGACTAAACTCTTGCTGTAAGCAAGCCCTCATTCCATCCATGGCGGGTTTATCAATAAATCCGCTGCCAGATACGAACCCAATAACTCCCCTGTCTTTAACCCTATCGCTAGCCCATCTAATAGCGCGAATATAAGAATCATAGGAAGCCCTCTTCCCACCTTTTTTCTGAGAAGCAGCTATGTATGTTTTTCCTATGCGGGTATCAAGATACTCGTATTCAATATTTGCATTATTATCATTCTCATTCGCTTGCCCAGCTGAATAGGGCGGATTGCCAATAATTACGCGTATATCTAATTTCTTTTGCTTTTGAAGTCGCGCAGTATTTGTTGCTAAAACTCGATTCACAAGATCCTTTTTTTCATACAAAGCAAATGTATCCGTTAAACAGATCCCATCAAAAGGTATATATTCTCCGCCAACTAAGGAGTGATAAACCTGCTCAATATTGATCGCTGCTATGTAATAGGCAAGCAAAACAATTTCGTTTGCATGGATCTCATTTTGATACTTATATGGCAATTTATCTCTTTTAATTACTCCGCTCTGCAATAGCCTTGTAATGAAAGTGCCAGTACCAGTAAAAGGGTCGAGAATATGAACGTTGTCATCCCCAAGCGTCTGATCAAACTCGCTACGCAAAACGTCATCTACGCTTCGAATGATGAAATCAACAACTTCAATTGGTGTATATACAATTCCCAGTCTTTCCGTCATCCTAGGAAAAGCATTTTTAAAAAACTTTTCGTATAACTCGACAATAATTTTTTGTTTTGCGCTTAAATCCTCTATCCCCTGTGCACGCATTTTGACACTCGCATAAAACTTCTCAAGTGTCTCAGCCTCTTTATCAAGACTATGTTTATTGAGCACATCTAACACGTCTTGCATTGCTTTTGATACAGGATTATGTTGGGCAAAACTATAACCCTCAAAAAGAGCATCAAATACAGGCTTGGTGATGATGTGTTGAGCCAACATTTCAATGGCTTCTGCTCGACTTATGCCGTCATTTAAATCTTCTTGTAAGCCCTTAAGAAATAAATTAAATGAGGTAATTTCTTCTATATTTTCAGGCGCCTGCAAAATTGCCGTGATTCGACTCAGATGGGTTTGGGCAATTTTGGCAATATCTTTTGCCCAGTCGTCCCAATAAAAACGATTTCCGCACTTCTGAACCACCTTAGCCATAATGGCTCGCTCAATCTCACCAATTTCGATATTGAGTTCTGCTTGCTTTGGATCTTGATAATTTTGTGGCGTTAACCCAATGAGACTTCCCTTGGATTTTTTAATCTTTGGCTTGCCTTTGCCAACTTCAGTGCCACCGCCTTCGGGCTTCTTCTTTGGACTTATTTTGTCAGTGATTGCAATCACTTCCATTTTGGATCTATCTTGACCAGCTAAATCTAGTTTGTTGATCATCGCATCAAAGCGGTCATCATGAGAACGCAGGGCCTGCAAAACCTCCCAAACCACCTTGTAACTCTTATTGTCATTCAATGCCTCTTCGGGGCTCATTCCTGTTGGAATAACCACTGGAAGAATTACATAGCCAAGTTGCTTCTTACTATCTCTTGGCTTACGCATTACCCGACCAACAGACTGCACAACATCAACCTGTGAATTTCTTGGGGTTAGGAATAGAACAGCATCCAAGGCTGGGACATCAACGCCCTCAGATAGGCAGCGGACATTACTTAAGACACGGCAAGTATTTTCTGGAAGATCGGCTTTTAACCACTCTAGCTTTTCCTCTTTTTGCGCCGCATTCATACTTCCATCAACGTGAGCAGCTTCGCAGATTAATTGACTAACGGCATCTTCGTGCTCTGGGTTTTCCCTCATCAAAGCAGCACGATATTCGTCAACAACTTTTTGGAACATGCCTGCAATGTTCTTACTACTAACTTTATGAGTTTTGGCGCCTTTATTAATTTCAATCACTTGGCAGAAAGCAACCGCTCTCTTCATGGGCTCTGGATCAAGCTCTAGATCCACTTGTGTATCTTGCTTAGATAAAGCTCGCCAGCAACCAACAATCTTTGCAGCATCATCTACACGCAAACTATTATTTTCATCTGCAAGAACTTTTTGCAGATTTTTGCTAATGTGATCTTCGCTGACAGTAAGAACAATAACTTTGTAATCGACCAATATCCCACGCTTGACTGCCTCAGAGAATGAGAGTGTATGCAACGTCTTGCCATACTGCTCTTCATTGTCCATGTCATATAAAACAATGCTGTCATTCTCAGCTTTTGCTTTAGCAGCTACACCATATACCCTTGGTGTAGCTGTCATATAGACACGCTTCTTCGACTTAATGAAATCTGCGTTATGAATTTTTACGAACGCAGACTCATCCTCTCCATCATAGATAGCGCCAGTCGTTCTATGTGCTTCGTCGCAAATGATTAAATCAAACTCGGGTAATTGATTATTTTTCTGTGCATCTGAAATAACTTGAATTGAGTGATAAGTAGAGAAGATTACATTTAAGTGTTCATCATCTTTACGCTTATTGAATTCATTAGCTAACGCTTTAGGATTTGTGGTGGCTGGGTAACGAAGCTCATGCACAAGCATTTGATAGTCGTCATCTTTATCACGCTTCTTGCCAACCTCACCATCCGAACAAACAGCAAAGCTATGCATCGGCAATGTAGATTCTTGGGTCCACTCTGTGAGCGTCTGTGACAATAAAGAAAGTGATGGGACTAGGAATAGAACTCTTCCGCCCTTACCAGCAACCTCTTCTGCGAGCCGAAGAGCAGTAAAGGTTTTGCCAGTGCCGCAAGCCATAATCAGCTTGCCCCTATCGGCGGTCTCTAGCCCATAAGTAACGTTCTTAATAGCGTTACGCTGATAGTCCCTGAGGTCATGAGCTTTCTTTAACTGAACTTCTTTTTTCTTAAAAGTTTCAGCCCAATCAATTTTGCTGTTTTCGAGGTCGCTGAGAGTTATCTTCTGCGTAGGGGTGTTTTGCCCCTGCATCGCATCGTCTACGTGATGGCTGACATTATCTGTGGTCAAAATTAACAAACGCTGTGTAAATGGTTTTTTACCTGATGCAGTAAAAAACGAATCTATGTGTCGTTTGTAAAGTGTAGTTTCAGAATCGTAAAATTTAGCCTGAATGGCGTGATACTCATCAGTCTGTTTGGTTCTTGCAACTAAATCAATTCCAGTGTCCGTGCCCGGGTCAGGATTTCCCTGCTCTATCCAATACTTACGCCACTCTTCCCATAACCAAACGTTTTCATACAAATCTTTGTATTTGGGTTCGTTCTCAAAATATATTTTGCTGAGATTTTCAAAGTAATTTCCTTTTTCACGCTCAGACTGAGAGCCGACACGGAATGAATCTAAAACATCTCTTAATGCAGTCATATTTGGCTATTTTGGTAATTTTTGTATTACGCTAGATTAACATGCACCCCTATTACAGACGTCTTATTAATACTCAAAATTAGATGCATAGATTGTTGACTTTTTACCGACGCATCATCTTGTGTTTGTCGTTTAAAACGACATTATTGGCTAAGTGGCTCACTTAATGAGCATGTAGCTGACTAATCTTCTTCCAAAGACGCTTAACAGTTATCGCTAATGATTGCGCATATATCGGAGAATTCAATTCTGATATTGAATTATTTCTTGATTGCATCAAAACATGCCCGCTAGATGAAGAGCTATCAATTGAGGCTTGGGATCAGGGCTAATTAAGTTGTTGTTTTAAACGACAGCGCAAAAACAGGAAGTAATTTTTTAAGTCAGCAATGCTACCGTAGAGCAGCTTAAGAAATATTTATTGCCGTAGAAATTCTTGGTGCTGTGTCGCACTATGTACTACACCGAAAAAAGGCCGTAGCTCTCAGAGCCATATAATATAAGGGTTTGCCGTCGCACAGGATTTTTTCAATCCTCTGCTCTACCGACTGAGCTACCAGGCCAAGAGATGGAATTATAACTAATCATCCAGAGCCTAGCCAAAAAAGCACAAAAACCATATTTAATAGGCTCTCAGCTTTACATTCTGGGGCTTAAAAGGATTTTGAAAAGATTTAGCGATAAGCGCAAAAGGTGGAGGTTGTGCAATGCATCAACTTTTGTTGACCGCTGAGGACAAATTATCAAACTAAAAACAAAGGGGGTTGAACTAGTACTCGCTCTTATTGCGTGACGTATCAATGCCCAAGGCCTTTAATTTCCGATACAAATGTGTACGCTCAAGCCCGGTGTACTCCGAAATCTTTGTCATGCTACCGCCCATGATTTGCATTTGATGCTCAAAATAGGCTTTTTCAAACAAATCTCTAGCCTCACGCAGAGGAAGATCAAAATAGGTTTTCGCGATGCCACTAATAAATTCCCCATCTTGCAACAAAGGTGCGGGTTCAATTACTGCAACCCTAGTGATTGTTGTGACTGTTGGCGCAGCTTGAATAAGCTTGCCTTCTTCTGGCTCAATATATTTAGGAGAGCTTTCTAAGGCCTTGTTTACGGTCTTTAGTAATTTTTGCAGGGCAATAGGCTTTTCTAGAAAATTCAAAGCCCCAATACGAGTTGCCTCTACCGCAGTATCAATCGTTGCATGGCCAGACATCATGACAACTGGCATGGTAAGTTGACCCGTCTTGGACCACTCCTTCAAAAGAGTGATGCCGTCAGTATCTGGCATCCAAATATCGAGCAATACTAAATCGGGACGCATCTGCTCACGAATTGTGCGCGCCTGAATTGCGCTCTCGGCAGAATATACGGTATGGCCCTCATCCGTCAGAATCTCATTGAGAAGCTCGCGAATGCCCATCTCATCATCAACTACCAAAATACTCGCCATTCTTATGCTGCCTCTTTTGCAAGATTCATAAACAAAATTGATACTTGTGCGCCAATCACTTCATCTCCCTGCATACGATTACGAACTTCGATTTTGGCGCCATGGTCTTCAATAATTTTCTTTACTACCGCTAGACCTAAACCAGTGCCTTTAGCCTTGGTTGTTATGTAAGGCTCAAACGCTCTTGCCAATATCTTAGCTGGAAATCCTGAACCGCTATCACTTATTGTTAATCGCACTGCATTTTGCGCTATACCGTTGAGCTCTCCATAGTGAACCAACTCCGTTTTTACCTCTACTGGCGCATTGCGATTCTTACCTTCTAAAGTGGCATCTTGTGCATTTTGAAGTAGGTTATGAATGACTTGCCTCAGTTGCGTCGAGTCTCCCATAATATTGGGGCACTCATCATCCAGCTGAGTATTTAAAGGACTGCCTTCATACAAGCCTAAAATTTCTCGAGTGAGGGTGTTTACAGATACAGACTTTAACTGCGGTGTAGGCGTCTTAGCAAAATCCCTGAAATCATTCACCATTTCTTTCATGGCCTGTACCTGCCCAATAATCGTGGCGGTACTTCGATTCATCATTTCCTCTTGCTCGGGACTTAATTTGCCAGCAAGCTTATGCTGCAGTCTTTCAGCAGATAACTGAATCGGGGTCAGAGGGTTTTTTATCTCATGCGCCAATCTTCTTGCTACTTCACTCCAGGCAATAGAGCGCTGTGCACTCACTACATCAGTAATGTCATCAAACACCACCATACGTAAATCAGGAGTTAACTCGGTTCCACGCACAAACAAGGTAACACCTAATTCATTTTCAAATTCATTTGTAGTGTGCAATTGGATCTGCTTTTGCCATACAGATCCTGCATTTTTAGCGCTTGATTTCTGAGAAGTGGATGCCAAAGCTCCACTACCTACAGCCAACTTCATTGTTGCAAAACCCTCTTTAATAGCTTGCTCAAACTCTACGAGAGCCGGACTATCACTCAGAGGACGACCGTCTAGCTTAGTTAAATCCTCTGAGAAAATTCGATCTGCTCCAGCATTGCTCGAAACTACATTGAAGTTTTTATCAAAAATACAAACTCCGGCAGTCAAATTTCCTAAAACCGTCTCTAAAAATGATTTAGATTCTTGTAGGGAAGTGCGAGTATCTGCCAGCTGCCGGGTCATGACATTAAATTGACGCGTTAGCATCCCCAACTCATCGCCAGTATCGAGTTCCGGCTTAGGCGATAGATCTCCTTGTGCAACAGCCTGTGTACCCTTTAGCAACATCAGTAGAGGTCGCGCAAGTTGACGCCCCAACAGCAGGGCTAAAGTAATCGCCACAAACAGCGCAAAGAAAAGAGTTAATGTCAGCGTACCCACAAACATTTTTCGCAAGCCCGTGCGACCCAATGATTTTTCTTGGTAGTCACTATAGGCTGCTTGTACTGCTAATGTATTTTTTGTAATGCCTTGTGGAACGGCTTTAATAATTTGCACATACCAAAGCTCTTTCTGAAACTGAGGGTTTAATCCAAAACTGCGGCCCGTAGATGGGCGCTCCTTGATCAAAGGCAGTACTACGCGCAATGTGTAAGCCTGTGAACCTGATATGTTTTGAGGTTCATCAATAAAACCTTGGCCCTTTAAATGAGAGGCCTGTCTCATAACTTCTTGACTGGGAGCCTGAGCAGGCCTTTGAAGAGGATCGGCGCTGGCACTTGCCACGACGGTTTGTCTGCCATTAAAAATGGTAATTTCTCGCACGCCAAGCTGATCACGCAAGCGTGAGAGTAAAAGCGCTAGCTCTGCGGGGCTAGCATGATTTGGAAGGGCTTGAATCTGATCAACTACCATACGGCCATCATCTTGCAGCTCTTGCAAAGAAGCACGCAAAGTTGCGCGCCCAAGCTCAAGGCCTGCCTCGAGAGCGGATTCAACTTTAACGTCAAACCAAGTTTCAATACTACGTGAAACAAACTGCAAAGAGACGCCATACAAAATTAAGCCCGGCACAACACCCACCAAAGCAAAAATCATTGCCAACTTAGCGATTAAGCGAGTGCCAAATCGCCCTTTGTGCCAACGAATAGCAATAACCACCACCAAAGTCAAAATCACCAAGGTGAGGCAAATGCCAATCACTACATTGGCTGCATACAACCAAATAAAATAATTATCGAAAAACTGGGTATTTGATGAAGCGACTGAGAGAAGAATCAAAAGCAATAATGCAAATGCCCCAATAAGCGCTGTAGCTATTGGTAGGGCGCGTCTTTTCCATTTCTGCTTTTCAAAAAGACTCGCCTTCAGATCCGCTACGGAAGTTTTCATCGCTTAATGATGTTGGCGCCGTTAGGCAGGAAAGGGAAGCGTATCCAGTCACTAGATACATTCCAATCTCGATTATTCAAGGCATTCACTTGAAATGGTTTTGGCAGCTTACTTAAATCCAAAGTCATTCTCAAGCCACCGGTGTAAGGCTTGTTAGGATCAATTTGCGTGTTATCAATTACACGCCACCCCCCCACGCTACCAACTGCCTGCAGAGCTTCAGTAAGTGTTTTGGCTGAAAACGCAAAACCTTCAGATGAAATGCGGTACTGCTGAGTAAGGGGCTGATAAGAGAGTCGAACCTGTCTTTGGGCAAGAGCAGGTTTTTCATCAAACCAATACCAACGAGACCGGTTTAGCTCGAATTCTGTTTGAAAGTAGAGCACAACACCTTTTTGAACTGCATCTTCAAGACCTGGTGATAGCTCAATTTGGAATGCGGCATTTAATAGCCAATCGTTATCCACTCGCTCCAACTCAGCGGATTTGAGTTTGATACCTTCAGCATTTGCCGACACTGAAATAATACTCAGCGCCATCAAACAACAAAAGATGAATTGCCTAATGCTTTGGCTCATGTCCCCGTTTTCTTAAACAATGCATAGTAAAAACCATCGTTTTCCTTTGTGGGCAAAATTTGCCCTGGAGCATCTAATCGTAATGCATTGCTGTGCTCAGACACAAACCAATGAGCCTGTTCTTCGCCCTCCTCAGGAAAAACTGAGCAAGTTACATACAAAAGAAGTCCGCCTTCCTTGAGCATCTGCCACGCTTGATTAAGAATGGCTCTTTGTCTTTGTTGCAAAGCTTTAATGTCAGCCTCGCGCCGAAGATAGGGAATATCTGGATGGCGAGAAACAATACCAGAGGCGGAACAAGGGGCATCAAGCAAAATCTTGTCAAACAGCTTCTTATCCCACCAAGCTGCCTTGGATGCATCACCTCTGACAATATTCACCCTTTCAGAGTGAAGACGCAGGCGATCTAAATTTCCGCCAATCTTTCCCAGGCGCTGTCCATCCAACTCCAAAGCGACCATCTCGCAATCAGCAAGCTCCAATAAATGAGCTGTTTTTCCACCAGGCGCGGCGCAAGCATCTAATACGCGCTCACCAGGTTGAGGGTTGAGTAGTATTGCAGCCAACTGAGCACCTGAGTCTTGAACCGATACGGCGCCACTATAGAATCCTGGCAACTCCGAAACGGGAACAGCCTCTGGCAATAACAACGCAGAATTTAAAGGTATACCAGCAAGCTCATTCATTGGGATGGATTGAATGCCAGATTGGGTCAATAGCTCTTGATATTGCTCACGCGTATATTGACGTTGGTTGACACGCAAAATCAACGGTGCACGCTGGGCTTGTTGCAATACCAAGGCATGCCAAACCTTAGGGTAATTTCGCTTTAAACTAGCCCTCCACCAAGGAGGAAAAAACATAGGAATGGGGTCGGGGGGATAACTTTTTTCACCCACGGGTGGTTGAAGCAAAAGACCAATCTTACGCATGACTGCATTAACCATGCCCTTTGCATACATTGTTGGCTCATATTCATTACAAGCTTTAACTGCTTGATCAACAATCGTGTGAGTGGCATAACCTTTGCCATCAGTATTACCATTCAAAAATAAGGCAATCGCTACGGCAAGCAAATGATCCACTTCAGGCGGAGGTGTCTTGGGAATGAATTCTGCAATCAACTCATGGGAACGAACCCACTTACGCAAAGCATCAAAGGTCAGACTTTGGACAATAGGGCGCTCATGGGCATCAAGCTGATCTAAAACCTCGGTAAGAGAGTGTCCCCCCATAACCTCGCTGATTGCTTGTGCAGCAATCGTAATTGCCTCAGAAAGAGGGAGGCTGCGGGGTGTTTTTTGATTAATCAACTGAAACCTTTTGGAAACATATATTTTTCTCTTCAACACCAAGCGTTCTTAAGCAAGCGCTTGCTGTCATTTTTTTACCGCCCGGCTTTTGCATCTCAAGGATTTCAATAACGCCCTGTCCACACTGAATGTAAGCACCGGCATTAGTCAACCCGAGAACCTCGCCCACCTTACCAATCTTGGTGCAATCGCCCACACTAGGAATGCGGGAGTTCCAAAATTTAACCTGTGCTCCCTCTACGCCACTCATGGCACCAGGGAAGGGATTAAAGGCGCGAATGCGAAAATCAATTTCATTCGCACTTAACTGCCAATCTATCTCCGCCTCACTTTTTAAAATCTTCTGGGCGTACGTAACACCACTTATTGGCTGCGGCATCTTAGCAATGCCACCATCTCGCTTTAATACCTCTAAAGTATCAACAATTAAATTAGGACCCAAGACAGCAAGTCGATCATGGAGGGATGCGCTAGTTTCGTCGGGAGTAATGGTGATTTCTTGCACGAGCACCGTATCACCCGTATCCAAGCCTGCATCCATTTTCATAATACTGACACCAGTGGTGCGGTCACCAGCCTCTATGGATCGCTGTATTGGGGCTGCGCCGCGCCAACGTGGCAATAAGGACGCATGAATATTGAAGCATCCATAACGACCATCACTGTCAGCAATACTCAAAATATCTTGCGGAAGAATTAAGCCGTAAGCTACGACAACCATCACATCAAATTTGGTTGCGCAAAGACGCTGATAAGCCCCTTCGGCCTCTAGACGCCTTTCAGGGTCAATAGCATTGCGCCTAAGGGTCGATGGTTGAAGGATGGGGATATTTTTTTCTAATGCGAACTCTTTAACGGGACTAGCTTGAAGATGCATGCCTCTTCCGGCACGACGATCTGGTTGAGTCAATGCTAAAACAATTTCATGGCCAGCAGCATGTATTGCGCGCATTGCTTGCGCAGCAAATTCTGGGGTTCCAGCAAAGATAACTCTCATTGGAAGCGCTTAGCGCTGACCTGCCAACTCTTTGGCGCGCTTTTTCATTTTTAACGAGATGCGATTACGCTTAAGGATAGAAAGGTATTCCACAAACACCTTGCCTAGCAAGTGATCCATCTCGTGCTGCAAGCACACTGATAACAACCCATCGGCATCTATCTCGAATGGTTTGCCATTTAAATCCAAAGCCTTCACACGAACCGATGCCGCTCTTTCAACATCATCATAGAAATCTGGAACTGAAAGACAGCCTTCTCGCCAGGATTTTTTCTCGGGACTCGCCCACAATACTTCGGGATTAATAAATACCATTAATTCATTCTGCTCATCCGAGACATCTATGACGATGATTCGCTCATGGATATCGACTTGTGTTGCCGCCAAACCAACGCCTGGGGCCTCGTACATTGTCTCAGCCATATTGGCAACGATTTTTTGAATGCGAGCATCCACCTTCTCTACAGGTTTAGCAACCTTGTGAAGTCTGGGGTCTGGGTAATAAAGGACTGGTAATAAAGCCATGTAGGAATTATCCAACAGAGTAATCAGACTGTCCTGATTGTTGAAAATTTTCTTAAGCTCAAAATCAATCCATGACCCCCGCCCAAGCCTCCAAACAAGCCCAACACATCCATCGCCTTGACCCAAATTACCCCGCCAGGCTCAATGATCTATATGACCCACCAGAAATGCTCTATATATATGGCGATATCGAGCTACTCAAGCGCCCGATGATTGCCGTTGTAGGATCGCGCATTGCCAGCCCTCGAGGCATGCGCAATGCCGCTTTTTTTGCTAAAGGGCTTTCTGAGGCAGGAGTATTGGTGTTATCTGGGCTAGCTAGAGGCATTGATGGGGCAGCACACCGAGCCTGCCTTGAGCCGGAGACCAATTGGACAACCGTTGCCGTTTGTGGCACCGGGGTAGATGTGGTTTATCCCAGAGAACACAAAGACCTCGCCTATCAAATCGGCGCCCAAGGGCTAATACTCTCAGAATTCCCCCCTGGAACAGGACCTAAAGCATTTCATTTCCCCAAGCGCAACCGCTTAATTGCAGCCCTTTCATTAGGGGTAGTAGTCATAGAGGCGGCCGATAAATCAGGCTCACTCATTACCGCAAGGCTCGCCACAGACCTCGGAAGAGAAGTATTTGCCTTACCCGGACCTATTCATGATCCACTCTACAAGGGGTGTCATCGCCTCATTCAGGAAGGGGCAAAGCTGGTTTGTCATCCAAAAGAAGTTTTAGAGGAGCTTGTAATTCTCACAAAAAACCTTGTTTAAAGCTTCAAAATGAAGATTTTTCACTTAAAAAGTGGGGAAATACTTTCTTTTTATAGGGCCTATTAACCCCTTAAGAACACTGAATTTGGACTTTTGCCAATTTATCGGTTAATAATAAAAAAGGGTAATTATTCGACCAAGCTCCAGTTTGGTTTAAATTGGTCGTCATTTTCCCCATTAAAAAATATATTTTCTGGCTCAAATTTAGGCAAACTCGTGGCTAAAGCACCATCTAAAAGCAGTTCAAAAGTCCAAACCGTGGATCACCCCAAGGCGCTCATCATTGCGGAGAAACCTTCGGTTGCCAACGACATTGCCAAAGCCCTGGGTGGCTTTACCAAACATGAAGACTATTTTGAGAGTGACAATTTTGTTATTTCCTCAGCGGTTGGCCACCTCCTAGAAATTGCCGCACCAGAAGAATATGAAGTTAAGCGCGGTAAATGGTCTTTTGCAAATCTACCAGTAGTACCCCCTTACTTTGATTTGCGCCCAATCGCCAAAACAGAATCGCGCCTTAAGGTGTTGCAAAAGCTGATTAAGCGCAAAGATATCACCGCCTTAATTAATGCGTGTGACGCGGGGCGCGAAGGGGAGTTAATTTTCAGATTAATTGCTCAACATGCAAAAGCACCACAGTCAATTCAGCGACTTTGGTTGCAGTCTATGACGCCTAATGCCATTCGTGAAGGATTTGCTTCGCTACGCTCCGATGATGAAATGAAGCCACTTGCTGATGCCGCACGTTGCCGCTCTGAAGCCGACTGGCTTGTAGGCATCAATGGCACACGAGCCATGACTGCTTTTAATAGTAAAAGTGGTGGCTTCTTTCTCACTACCGTTGGCCGAGTTCAAACTCCAACGCTCTCAATTGTCGTAGAGCGCGAAGAACTTATTCGTAAATTTCTCTCCAAAGATTATTGGGAGGTCAAGGCTGAATTTATTGCTGCCGCCGGAATTTATGAAGGCCGCTGGTTTGATCCTAAGTTTAAAAAAGATGTGGCAGAGCCAGATGCTCGCGAAAATCGTTTGTGGAGCGAGGCGGCGGCACAAAGCATCGTCGCAGCCTGCCGCGATAAGAAGGCAACAGTTACTGAAGAAGCGAAGCCAGCAACCCAGCTAGCGCCTCAGTTATTTGACTTAACCAGCTTGCAACGCGAAGCTAACGCACGCTTTGGGTTTTCTGCAAAAAATACTTTAGGCTTGGCGCAAGCTTTATATGAGCGCCATAAGGTACTGACCTATCCCCGAACTGATGCCCGAGCACTGCCAGAAGATTATTTAGATACCGTCAAACAAACGCTTGAAAACCTTGCTGAACATTCTCAAGATTTTCGCCCATTTGCGAAACAGATTTTGCAAGGCGACCCCAAAGATCCAAAAACTAAAGCCGGTTATGGTTGGGTGAGGCCAAATAAAAGGATTTTTGATAACTCAAAGATCTCAGATCACTTTGCCATTATTCCTACATTAGAGGCACCTAAAACTTTAAGCGAACCCGAGTTAAAGTTATATGACTTAGTCGTGCGCCGCTTTTTAGCAGTTTTCTATCCAGCAGCCGAATTCCGCGTTACTACACGTATTACAGAAGCTTCTGGTCACCATTTTAAGACAGAGGGTCGTGTTCTCGTTAACCCAGGCTGGCTGACTGTTTATGGCAAGTCCAACCAGGCCGATGATGAGCTTGTGGCCGTACAAGATGGGGAGAGTGTTCAAACTGAATCCATCGCCGCTCTTCCACTGAAAACAAAGCCGCCAGCACGCTATACAGAAGCAACCCTTCTCTCAGCAATGGAAGGAGCGGGTAAGTGGGTTGACGATGATGAGATGCGCGAAGCAATGGCCGAAAAAGGTTTAGGTACTCCGGCAACCCGCGCAGCCATCATCGAAGGTTTGTTGGCAGAAAAATATATGGTGCGTGAAGCACGCGAGTTAATTCCTACAGCTAAGGCCTTTCAGCTGATGACCCTGCTAAGAGGTTTGGATGTTGAGGAACTAACTAGACCAGACCTGACTGGTAGCTGGGAAAATAAGTTGTCGCTGATTGAGCAGGGCAAAATGAATCGCGATACTTTTATGCAAGAAATTGCACAAATGACGCAGCGCATTGTTAAGCGTGCAAAAGAATATGACAGCGATACGATTCCTGGTGACTACGCAACAATGTCAACACCTTGCCCCCATTGCAAGGGGCCAGTAAAAGAAAACTATCGTCGCTTTGCTTGCGAAAAATGTGGCTTCACAATTAGCAAAACTCCAGGCGGGCGCGCTTTTGAATACCCAGAAGTAGAGGAATTGTTGCGCGAAAAAACCATTGGGCCCTTGCAAGGATTTCGCAGCAAAATGGGCCGACCATTTGCTGCAATCATCAAGCTTAGCGAGATTCCAGAAGACGATAAGGACTACCCAAACGCAGGTTTTAAGCTTGAGTTTGATTTTGGTAATTCACAAGAAGATGAGTCAGAGGCTATCGACTTCACTGGTCGTCAAGCGCTAGGTGTTTGTCCAAAATGTTCTGGGGCAATATATGAAGACGGTATGCGCTATGTCTGTGAAAACAACACCGGCCCAAATAAATCGTGCGACTTCAAAACGGGTAAAGTTGTTCTACAACAAGAGATTTCAGTTGAGCAAGTGCAAAAGTTATTAAAAGAAGGTAAAACCGACCTCTTAACCAACTTCAAATCCAACCGAACTGGTCGCGGATTTAAAGCCTACCTTGCTTTAGGTGCAGATGGAAAAATTGGCTTCGAATTTGAAGCTAAGGCTCCTACGGGTGAGGGCGTAGCAGCCAAAGCTCCAGCGAAAAAACGCGCAGGTGCAAGTGCGGCCACCAAGTCCGCTGCAAAACCTAAGCGCGCAAGTAAGGCGAGGTCGTCCCCTAGTACTTGAGCGGCTATAAGCTTAGCCGCCAGAGCCGACCAAAGTACCCCTCTTGACCCCAGAGCAGTCGCAAAATATATCCCTGGGCGTTGAGTGAGGGGGCCAATAATTGGCAAGCGATCACCAGCAACACAACGCACTCCAACAAAAGCACCACTCTTTTGTAGTGCGTTGATATCGCCTTGTAAATAATTTACTAAACCCTTGGCCTGCTCTCGATTAAAGTCATCGCTACTGTCGCGAATCTCAAGATCATCCTCACCTTCATCAAAACTTGATCCCACTATCCATCGATAACTACCATCATTTTGCTGCTCTACAGGCAAACAATAACCATTACCTGAAATCGCTGTTTTAGGTAAATAGTTAACCCAGGGATTATTCTGCGCAACAGAAAAGATGCTTAATTGGCCTCGTACAGGTTTAAGAGGTAAGCGAACATCAATCCCACTCATTAAACTTTTACTTCCCATTGCTGCTGTGATCACAATCTTTTGGCTTGTAATAATGCATAAGCCTTGATCATTAAAAATCTTCCATTGATGACCATCATGCTCGAAATAATTAATGTGGGTTTCAAATAAGGTAGTGAGATTTTGATGGGGCTTGAGTAATTCATTGGTAGATTGGGCAAGATTGAGTGAAGCACCTCTTGGCAACCAAATACCGCTTTGATTAACCCCACAAATTTTTTCAGCCTCATTGGCATCCAACACTTTAGCCATTTTTTGATCAAGCTCAAGTGAAAGCAAATGGTTTTCTAGCTCTTGACGATCAAAGGCTTTATCTTTTTTACTCGGCTGAAAAATGCCATGTGCATTCCAAACCTTACCCCAGCGGGCTTCTGCTAATAAAAAAGCAATGCGCGTTAAACGCAATAATCGCGGGGAACCTCTACCAACATGGGGGTGGGCAATAGCATAAGCATGGCTTGAGCATGCACTTGCAGGAGTGGGGGCGGCATCAACGATGCATACATGGCAACCGCGTGAGAGCAACTCATTTGTAATCGTTGCGCCAGCAATGCCCGCCCCAATCACCACTATTTCATGGTGTTGGGGATGGGTCATTTAACTAGGAATTTGAAAAACGTGAAGTGCAATTAAGCGTTAAAACGTTTTTCAATTTTGGCTTGAGTCTCTTTTAATTCCTTAGGCAAGCGCTCGCCAAGGCGCTCAAATAACTCCGTGTGAAGCATTAATTCACTCTTCCAGTCATCAACGCCAACAGCAATAGCTTTGTTGAATTTTTCAACTGAGAAATCAAGGCCACCCCAATGCATATCAGAGTGCTCGGGACAAATACCAAATGGGGTTTCCGTACCATTTGCACTGCCTTCAGCACGACCCAAGATCCAAGAAAGAACACGCATGTTTTCACCGAAGCCAGGCCAAACAAATTTGCCATTTTCATCTTTACGGAACCAGTTCACGCAATAGATTTTTGGCAATACAGCGCCCTCAGCCTCAAGCTTGCTACCAATATTTAACCAGTGCTGGAAGTAGTCGCTCATGTTGTATCCAGCAAAGGCAATCATCGCAAATGGATCACGACGCACAACGCCCACTTGTCCAGTATTTGCAGCAGTGGTTTCAGACCCCAAAGTTGCCGCCATGTAAACACCCTCAACCCAGTCACGCGCTTCGCTCACCAATGGTACGGTGTTTGAACGGCGCCCACCAAATAGGAATGCATCAATCGGAACACCCTCTGGATCATCCCATTTAGGATCAACTGCTGGATTATTGGTTGCGGCAACCGTAAAACGGGAGTTTGGATGGGCAGCCTTACGACCAGCAACCCCATCAGCAGGAGTCCAGTCTTTTCCTTGCCAATCCACCAAGTGCGCAGGGGGTGTATCTGTTAAACCTTCCCACCAAACATCACCATCATCAGTTAAAGCAACGTTAGTAAAGATCACATCTTGATTTAGTGAATCAATGCAGTTTTGATTGGTTTGGCGATTAGTGCCTGGAGCAACACCAAAGTAGCCAGATTCGGGATTAATGGCAAACAAACGTGTTTTGCCTGTTACAGAATCTTTACGTGGCTTGATCCATGCAATGTCATCCCCAATGGTAGTAACCTTCCAGCCATCAAAGCCTTGGGGTGGAATCATCATTGAGAAATTGGTTTTGCCACATGCTGATGGGAACGCCGCAGCAATATGGTATTTTTTTCCTTCAGGTGATGTCACACCCAAAATCAACATATGTTCTGCCAACCACCCTTGATCGCGCCCCATGTTAGAGGCGATTCGCAATGCAAAACATTTTTTACCCAACAATGCATTACCACCGTAGCCCGAGCCAAATGACCAGATTTCACGGGTCTCTGGGTAATGCACGATGTATTTATTTTTATTATTAGGCCAAGCAACGTCTTTTTCGCCAACAGCGAGTGGCTTGCCTACGGTATGAACACAGGGAACAAACTCACCATCTGGACCAAGTTGATCGATAACCGCTTTACCCATTCGAGTCATTACCCGCATGTTGATAGCAACATATGGACTGTCAGAGAGCTCAACTCCAATATGGGCAATTGGGGAGCCAATTGGGCCCATTGAGAATGGCACAACATACATTGTCCGACCACGCATACAACCATCAAACAAAGGATTGAGCGTCGCGCGCATTTCATTTGGCTCCACCCAATTGTTAGTAGGGCCCGCATCTTCTTTTTTAACTGAGCAAATAAACGTACGATCTTCGACACGCGCCACATCCTCAGGATCTGAGAGGGCTAAAAAAGAATTTTTTCGCTTGGCAGGGTTAAGGCGCTTGAAAACGCCTGCTTCCACCAATAACTCACAAAGACCATCATATTCAGCCTGGGAACCATCACACCAGTGAATAGCATCAGGCTTAGTGAGTGCCGCAACTTCTGCAACCCATTTAATCAGTTTTTGATTTTTTACATAATCTGGCGCATTGACATCAATCTCGCCATTAGCTGCTGTGGTCATCGGATTCCCTTTACGGTAGTAATTTTTTGATGGGGCAATTTTAACATTTTGGACATATTTTGCCTTGCTCGCACCCGAGAACAAACCCTTTATTTACCAATGCAAAATTGGCTGAAAATCTTCCCTAAAAGGTCGTCTGGCAGGAGTTTTCCTGTTATTTGCCCAAGATTATCCTGAGCCAATCTGAGCTCTTCCGCAAACAACTCCAAAGAAATGTTTCCATTTGCTGCGAATTGTTCTGATTTAACAATATGCTCTGCAGCACGATCAAGGCAGTCTAAATGTCTACGTCGGGCAACGATCGCACCCTCTTGGGCGCCTTCCCAACCAGCAATTTCTAGAATTCTTTGCTTTAACCCGTCTATTCCAGCGCCCGTTTTTGCTGATATCAAGATATTGTTCTGCTGTACATCTTGATTGGAATTAACAAGTAATAAGTCCGATTTATTGGTGACTTCCAACACTGGGCATTTTGGTGAGAGCTCTTTTAATATTTCAGATTTAAGCACCTCATCATCCGCCTCACCAAAACTGCCATCTTGCTTTGCATCTTTAAGAAAAATCACTAGATCAGCTAAACGAATTGCATCCCAAGATCTTTCGATCCCCTTCGCCTCAACCACATCATCTGTTTTTCTTAGGCCGGCAGTATCGATAATATGTATCGGGACCCCACTAAGAACAATGCTTTCTTTAACCCGATCTCGTGTCGTTCCCGCAATAGGGGTAACGATGGCCACCTCCTCACCAGCCAAACGGTTTAAGAGCGAGCTTTTGCCAACATTAGGTGCGCCAGCAAGAACCAACTGAATTCCATCGCGCAAAATCTTTCCCTGTTTGGCGCCAGTGCGTAATGATGACAGCTTATTTGATACTGTTGTTAAGCGTTCGCGTGCGTGAGCATTTTCTAAAAACTCTATCTCTTCTTCTGGAAAATCCAAAGTGGATTCAACCAAAATCCGGAGTTGCGTAATTTCCTCAATAAGATCGTTGATGTCTTCAGAAAATGCACCCTGCAATGAGCGGGCCGCCCCACGAACTGCCGCCTCACTTTGAGCATCTATTAGATCTGATATTGCTTCGGCTTGGGCCAAATCTATTTTGTTGTTTAAGTAAGCGCGTAACGTAAATTCTCCTGGCTCAGCAATCACCAGGCCATCTGCCTTACCCAAATCCAGGCAACGCTTCATAATCAACTCTAAAAGTTGAGGGCCGCCATGGCACTGCAATTCAAGCACATCCTCACCTGTAAATGATGCTGGCCCGACAAAGTGAATAACAATTACTTGATCTATAGGTGCGCCATGCCCATCGCGAAAGGTTAATAAGTTGGCCTGTCGTGGAGGAAGGTTTTTTTGGAAAAGCGCTTGAATGATAGCGCCCAAGTGTGGGCCGCTAATTCTAATAATCCCAACCCCAGCTTTTCCTGGGGCTGTCGCCACAGCAATGATGGGTAGCTTTCTAGTCATCATTGCTGTGTGAATTTATATCTATAAAAAGCGGGCTAAAAATTATTTAGCGGGCTTTTTTCCAAACATTCTATTAATTTGATATTGCTGTGCAATCGAAAGTAGATTGTTTGTAACCCAATACAAAACCAAACCAGCAGGGAAAAAGAAGAACATTACCGAGAACACCAGTGGCATGTACATCATTACTTTTGCTTGCACGGGGTCTGGTGGTGTTGGATTGAGCTTGGTTTGAACAAACATCGACACCGCCATTACAACCGGCAAAATGTAATACGGGTCTGGTACTGATAGATCATGAATCCACAAAATCCAAGGGGCGCCACGCATTTCAACGGACGACAATAGCACCCAATACAAGGAAATAAACACAGGGATTTGTATCACTACAGGCAAGCAACCACCCAATGGGTTAATTTTTTCTTTGCGATACATCTCCATCATTGCTTGATTGAGTTTTTGCGGTTCTCCCTTGAACTGCTCCTTCATTAACGCTAATCTTGGTTGCACTTCTTTCATGCGAGCCATTGACTTATAGCTAGCAGCGGAAAGGGGGAAGAAGACTAATTTAATTAAAAGGGTGAGAAGAATAATAGAAAAACCCCAGTTACCAACAAAGGTATGGATTTTTTCTAACAACCAAAAAATAGGTTTAGCCAGAATCGTGAGATAGCCGTAATCTTTTAGCAACTCAAGGCCTGGGGCGATTTTCTCTAATACCCTTTCTTCTTGGGGGCCGATAAAGAGTTGTGCTTTTTCAACAACCGTTGTTCCTGCTGCAATCACACCCAACGGGGTTTGCATGCCAACGCGATACAAATCATTGTCAATTTTCCCCGCATAAATATCGCGTGAATATTTATCGCCAGGAATCCAGGCGCTAGCAAAATAGTGCTGCACCATTGCGATCCAACCTGGTTGACCCGCTGGAACCTGGGATGGGAATGAAGCTTTATTTTTTTCAATATCACTAAATTGAACTTTTTTATACTTTTCGCCGTCTGTATAAATAGCGGGGCCAGTAAAGGTGCTGGCAGAAAAAGCGCCGCCAAATGGGCCAATTTTTTTCTCTTGTGAACCATCACGCACAATTTCTGTGTAAAGAACGAGTGGTGTGTTGTTGGCAGTGCTTTGGGTAACGCGATGACCAACGTCAACCACATAGCTACCAGGGCTTAGTATGAATGTTTTTTCAAGCTTTACACCATTACGCTCACTCACCAAAGTCATAAATGGCCTACCGGAACCATCTTTTCCTGATTGCTGTAATTTAAACGGACTGTTGTGATTTGGAAGATCTAGATTGCCTAAGGCAATCAAACCAGAGCGGGCAAAATATTTATGTGTGAGGTTGTATTGAAAAAGTTCTACAGGCTCTTGATCCGCAGTAAGTGCTTTTAAAAGTTTGGCATCCACCACATTTGCGCCGTTAGCGCTAATTTGTAGAGCAAGCACATCATTTTCAAGAGTGAATTTTTCGGCGCTATCTATAGACCCTAAGTTTAATAATGGGGCCTGAGTAGAAACCGGGGAACCAGAAATTTGCGCTGGTATATCAGTTTTTTCCTGTGCGGAGCCGGCAGGAGTTGCGCTGCTAGTTACAGGGGCACCACCAAGTAAAGATGGCCTACCCTCATGCACAAGCCAATTGTTGTAGAGCATCAAGCCTGATAGTGAGAACACGGCCCAAAGAATTGTTTTTTTAAAGTCCATTTGTATTCACTTAATTAATGACATGTTTGTTTTACAGCAGGATCATAACCACCATGTGACAGAGGGTTACAACGTAAAATTCGCCACACCGAAAGGCTAAGGCCTTTTATAAAACCATAATGCTCAAAACAGTCACACGCGTATTGCGAACAACTCGGCACGTATTTACAGTGCATGCCAATATAAGGGCTTAATAAGACCTGATAAAGCCTAACAAGCTTTAGAGCGGCAGAGTTCAATAAACGCACGTTACATTAACCCTTGCACTTGTTTGCGCAAAAGTTCTTTCTCTTTTTTTCGGAGTCTGCCACGTGTTTCGCGGCCAATAGGTTTTTTGAGTTTTACTACAACATCGCTATTTAGATTTGCAGCTTGGGCGGTCCAAATTAAATCGCGAATCATTCGCTTTAAGCGATTGCGATCCACAGCACGCTTGGCCAGCTTTTTTGCTACTGCAATTCCTAAATCAGGTTTTACGCCTTCTTGCGCGGATGCCAAATACAAACCCCAATACAAACTTGTCTTGGGGCGTGTTTTTAGTAGTTCAGAAATTCTCGCGCCGTTCAATGGCTAAAACTTAAACAGCTAAACGTTTACGACCTTTGGCACGACGTGCATTTAATACTGCGCGTCCACTGCGAGTTTTCATACGAACACGGAAACCGTGGGTACGTTTACGACGTGTTACTGAGGGTTGGTATGTTCTTTTCATGATCGATCCCGGGAAAACCAAGTATTTTCCTTGTTGCGGGGCAAAAGGTCAATCTATGTAATTGAATATATGGGTATTTTTCTTTAAATTTTCGCTATTGTTTTGATAAACCCTTGATTTAAATGATTTTAATATTTTTGTACACAAGTTATCCACAGCTTTTCCACGTTTTTCTAGCTTGTGGATAACTTTGAGCGATCGCTACAATGGATCCTCCAAAAATATGAGCAACTTACAGAACCCACCCGCCTTGAATTCACTCAACCCATTGGGATTTTGGGATGCTGTTATTGGCACCCTATCTCGCGAGCTGTCGCCCCAGCAATTTAAAACCTGGATCCAGCCTTTAAGATTGGTATCCTATGAAGAAAGTGAGCAATTACTTACTGTAGGAGCGCCAAATAGATTCAAATTAGACTGGATTAAAAAAACTTTTGCTGATCGCTTTCAAGAGCTGGCCTCGGAGTATTTTGGTCGCGCAATAACTATGAATTTCGTCCTTGATGTAGAGGGGGGCACTCAAGATTTAAGTCCTACACCTTCTAGGGTGGAGATTAGTGCGCCTCTAGAGGTTGAAGAGCCTATTTCAGTAGAAGAACAATCTTTTGAGATAGAGGACCACTCTAAACTTAATCCAGCGCTTACTTTTGATACCTTTGTAACTGGTAAAGCCAATCAATTGGCTAGGGCAGCCTCTATTCAGGTTGCCCATAACCCAGGAACCTCTTATAACCCTATGTTTTTATATGGTGGGGTAGGTCTGGGTAAAACCCACTTAATTCATGCTATTGGCAACCACCTTCTTAAGGAAAAGCCAAATGCGAGAATTCGCTACATTCACGCAGAGCAATATGTTTCTGATGTTGTAAGGGCTTATCAACAAAAAGCTTTTGATCGATTTAAACGTTATTACCACTCCCTAGATCTACTTTTAATTGATGATATTCAATTCTTTAGTGGTAAGTCACGCACTCAAGAAGAGTTTTTCTATGCTTTTGAGGCCCTTTTAGGCAATAAAGCTCAGGTCATTATTACTAGCGATACCTACCCAAAAGAAATGGCGGGCATTGATGATCGTTTAATTTCCCGATTTGACTCTGGTTTAACTGTAGCTATCGAGCCGCCAGAATTAGAGATGCGCGTTGCCATTTTGATGAAAAAGGCAGTTAACGAAGGCATCCCCATGAGTGAAGATGTGGCTTTTTTTGTTGCCAAACATCTACGCTCGAATGTTCGAGAGTTGGAGGGGGCATTGCGTAAAATTTTGGCGTATGTTCGCTTCCATGGCCGCGAAGTTACTATTGATGTGGCTCGAATAGCCTTAAAAGACCTTCTTTCTATTCAAAATCGTCAGATCTCGGTTGAGAATATTCAAAAAGCAGTGGCAGATTTTTACAGTATTAAGGTGGCTGATATGTACTCTAAGAGGCGGCCGGCTAATATTGCTAGACCACGTCAGATTGCGATGTTTATGGCGAAAGAGCTCACTCAAAAGAGTCTTCCTGAGATTGGCGAGTTATTTGGTGGGCGCGACCATACGACTGTTTTACATGCCGTTCGAAAAATTACCGAAGAGCGCTCACATGATGGACAGCTTAATCACGAGATTCATGTGATTGAACAGACCTTAAAGGCATAGATTTTCTTGTGGATAAGGTTGTGGATAGCCTTAGGGATAAGTTTGGGGACTGGATGTGGATAAATTGTGGAAAGGTTTAGCTTCATGCAAAAATAGGATACTGTAGGAAAGTTATCCAAGATTTATGCAAGGTTTATACAAAAGTTTTCCACAGTTTTTTTTGTTTGCAACGTGTTGAATTAAATAAGGTTTTTGAGTTATCCACCGAAATAAGCCGCCTTATTACTATTACTACTAAGATATATACAAGGATTTAAAAGCAATGCAACTCGTTAACACTTCACGTGACAGTTTATTAAAACCCCTACAAGTTGTTAGTGGCATTGTTGAGCGTCGTCATACACTTCCAATTTTGGCGAATCTTTTATTTAAGAAACAAGGTGAGAAGGTTTCCTTTATCTCTACGGATATTGAAATTCAAATTACTACTAACGCGAATTTTGGTGTTGGCGTTGAAGATGTCACGACTACTGTGGCGGCTAGAAAATTATTAGATATTTTGCGAGCCCTCCCTGAGGGGCCTGTTTCACTAAATTTAAAAGATAACCGTATGGTTGTCCAAAGCGGTAAAAGTCGTTTTTCGTTGCAAACTCTTTCTGCAACTGAATTTCCAGTGATGCAAAGTGTTGGTGAGGTAACGGCAAGTTGGAGGATGTCTCAAAAAAGCTTTCGACAATTAGTAAGTCAAGTGCACTTCGCTATGGCTCAACAAGATATTCGTTATTACTTAAACGGTATGTTGTTGGTAATTGAAGGAAAGGAAGTTATAGCTGTAGCAACTGATGGACATCGTTTAGCTTTTTCGCAAATAACACTAACTGAATCTCCTTCTGGCTCAGGTCAAAGGCAAGAAATTATTATTCCTCGAAAAACGATATTAGAGTGTCAGCACTTACTTGAAGACTCTGATGAGTCTTTAGAAATTAGCCTGACATCCAATCAAGTGAAATTTACTTTTGGGGATATTGAGTTGATATCCAAATTGGTTGAAGGTAAATTCCCAGACTTTCAGAGAGTTATCCCAAAAGGACATAAAAACTCCTTAATTGTGGGACGTGATCTCTTGCAGGCCGCATTACAGCGCGCAGCGATTCTCACTACTGATAAGTTTAAGGGTGTGCGTTTCTCTTTATCACCTAACCGTATAACGGTTCAATCAACCAATGCTGAACAAGAAGAGGCTCAAGAGGAAATTGAAACTGAATACAACGGTGACTCTGTTGAGATTGGTTTTAATGTAAGTTATTTACTTGATGTTTTATCGAACCTAAAAAATGACAAAATCCAAATCAGTTTGGGTGATGCAAATAGTAGTGCGGTTATTACCTTACCCGGTTCAGAAAACTTCAAGTATGTTGTGATGCCAATGCGTATTTAATTTAGAAAAAAATGACTGAAGAAAAAAAAGTAGTAGAGCAGTACGGAGCATCATCGATTCAAATCCTAGAGGGTCTTGAGGCTGTTCGTAAACGCCCAGGTATGTACATTGGAGACACCTCTGATGGAACTGGTTTACACCATTTGGTTTTTGAGGTTTTAGACAATTCTATTGATGAGGCTTTGGCAGGGTACTGCTCAGAGATTACAGTTGTTATTCAAACCGATAACTCCATCTCAATTGTTGATAACGGTAGGGGCGTGCCTACAGGCATTAAGTTTGATGATAAACATGATCCAAAGCGTAGTGCGGCTGAGATTGTGATGACAGAGCTTCATGCTGGTGGCAAATTTGATCAAAATAGCTACAAAGTTTCTGGTGGTTTACATGGTGTAGGTGTGAGTTGTGTAAACGCTTTATCAAAATGGCTAAAACTAACTATTCGTCGTGATGGGAAAGCGCATTACATGGAGTTTGCGCGTGGTGTTATTCAACATCGCAATATCGAAGAGGTTAATGGCGTTTTAACCTCTCCCATTAGTGTTACTGGTGATACTGAGTTATCCGGAACAGAGGTTCACTTTTTAGCTGATGAGGATATTTTTGGTCAAGTTGTTTTTCATTATGAAATTCTCGTTAAACGAATTCGTGAACTCTCTTTTTTAAATAACGGCGTACATATTAAATTAATCGATCAACGCACCGGTCAAGAAGAGGATTTTGCATTTTCAGGTGGTGTAAAAGGTTTTGTTGAGTACATTAATCAAACTAAAAATGTTTTACACCCTAATATTTTTTATGCTGAAGGTATTCGCCCTTCGGACTTGGGTGGCAATATCACTGCTGAAGTATCTATGCAGTGGAATGATAGTTTTAGTGAGCAAGTGCTTTGTTTTACTAACAACATCCCGCAACGAGATGGCGGTACCCATTTAACAGGTTTGCGTGCTGCTATGACCCGTGTGATCAATAAATATATTGATGAGCATGAAGTAGCTAAAAAAGCCAAGGTAGAGATTTCTGGTGATGACATGCGCGAAGGTCTTGCATGTGTTTTATCGGTTAAAGTGCCTGAGCCAAAATTCTCTAGCCAAACAAAAGATAAATTGGTTTCGAGTGAGGTTCGTGGTCCGGTAGAGGAAATTGTTGCTGAAGCTTTAAGTGCGTATTTACAAGAACGCCCTGCTGATGCCAAAATCCTTTGCGGCAAAATTGTAGATGCTGCTCGTGCTCGGGAAGCGGCTCGAAAAGCGCGGGATATGACAAGACGCAAAGGCGTTCTTGATGGATTGGGTTTGCCTGGTAAGTTAGCTGATTGCCAAGAAAAAGATCCAACCAAATCAGAATTATTTATTGTGGAGGGTGATTCTGCTGGCGGCTCTGCTAAACAGGGCAGGGATAGGCGGTTTCAAGCAATTCTCCCTTTAAAAGGAAAAATTCTTAACGTTGAAAAAGCACGCTTTGATAAAATGCTAGCCAGCCAAGAGGTGGTGACATTAATCACTGTTTTGGGAACAGGTATTGGAATTGAAGAATATAAGGCTGATAAATTACGTTATCACCGAATTATTATCATGACCGATGCGGACGTTGATGGAAGCCATATTCGCACTTTATTGCTCACCTTCTTCTATAGGCAGATGCCAGAGTTAATTGAGCGTGGCCATATATATATTGCTCAACCACCTTTATATAAGGTGAAATTTGGTAAGAATGAGCAATACATTAAAGATGACGCAGAGTTGAATCAATTACTTTTAAAAATTGCACTTGAGTCAGCATCACTTCAAACACCTACTGGCGAAATTATTCAGGGTGCAGAGTTAAATGAGTTAGCTAAGCACTATCAAGTAATTCAATCAGTTGTTGATCGTTTATCTAGAACAATAGATGAAGATGCCCTACGCGCTATTGCATCTGGCACACAACTTAATCTTGATACTGAACAAGCTGCACAGGATTCAGCAGAGCGCTTAAGAATTGCATTAAATGAATCTTTAAATGCGTTAGCTTTGCCACCAGAGATCATTGTGCAAAAAGAAGATCGCACTGAGCGCTTTAGATTGTTACTCTCTCGTCGAATTCATGGCAACCTGAAGTTATCAGCAATTAATTCTGATTTTGTTCATGGTGATGATTATCAAAGCCTATCTAACGCAGCAGCTGTTTTGTCTGGAAAGGTTCTTCCTGGATCGAAGGTGCGTCGCGGAGACCCAGATAAAAACCAAAAAGAACAATCTATACAAAACTTTAGAGCTGCCTTCTCTTGGTTGCTTTCTGAGGCTGAACGCGTTCTAAGTCGTCAACGCTATAAAGGTTTGGGTGAAATGAACCCGTCTCAACTATGGGAAACAACCATGGATACCAATTCACGTACCTTATTGCAAGTCAGAATTGAAGATGCAATTGCAGCTGACCAAGTATTTACAACATTAATGGGTGATGAGGTTGAGCCTCGTCGTGCGTTTATTGAAAAGAATGCATTAATTGCCCGTAATTTAGATGTGTAAGTAATGAAGAATAAGAAAGAAAAACCCCCTAAGGTGGAGCGCTCTAGGATTATTGTTAAATCATCTTCAATACATGGAAAAGGTGTATTTGCAGCCACAGCCATCAAAAAAGGTGAGGCAATTATTGAGTACAAGGGCGAGCGCATAAGTTGGAAGTTAGCTGAGAAGCGTCATCCACACAACCCAAAAGAGCCTAATCACACCTTCTATTTTTCTCTAGAGGATGGGCGTGTAATCGATGCAAAATTTGGTGGTAATGCTGCAAGATGGATAAATCACTCTTGTAAGCCAAGTTGTGAGGCAAGAGAAGATGTGTTTAACAAAGAGCCGCGTGTTTTTATATACGCCAAGCGCGACCTCAAGGTTGGTGAAGAGCTTTTTTATGACTATTCTTTAGATGTAGAGGGTCATATTTCAAAGCAAATGAAAAAAGACTACGAGTGTCGTTGTGGTGCAAAAAAATGTCGCGGCACAATGTTGGCGCTTAAAAACAAGTAATTCATCTTTTACACCCCATGTTGTTTTTAACTATTCAAGAACTTGAAGCGGCAATTAACTATTGGCGCACTCAATCACCCTCATTTGGTGATGAATTACATTTATGCCCAGAGGCGTCAGCACTAGCTAAGCCTTATGCCTTAATGATTGTTCAAGGCTCTCAACGCATTCCATTGGATGTTTTAGATAGTACTGCACAACTTGCTATACAAGATTACTTAAAAGTCTCCCAAACCAAATAACTCATTTTCATCCTGGTGGTGCTTTAGGGTTATTGCTATATAGCCGAGCACCAGTCTTAAGGGTATTCTTATTTTCTTGCCCCACCAAGAGGGTAAAGGAAATAAAAATTGCAAGAGACAATACTCAAAACGATTGGATTAGGGAAAACTTTCAAAGGCTTTTCCGCTGTAAGTGACGTTAACCTGGAGGTCACAAGGGGTACTATCCACGCCTTAATTGGCCCAAATGGAGCTGGAAAAACCACTTGTTTTAATTTACTCACCAAATTTTTAGAACCAAGTAGCGGCCAAATCCTATTTAACGGTTTTGATATCACCAAAGAGCGCCCAGCACAAATAGCTAGGCGCGGTGTGATTCGCTCTTTCCAAATATCGGCCATATTTCCCCATATGACTGTTATGGAAAATGTACGGGTAGCACTACAACGGGGGCTGGGAACGGAATTTCATTTTTGGAAACCTGGCAACTCTCTAAATGTATTAAATGAACGAGCTATGGAGATTTTGCAGGAGGTTGGCTTAAGTGAGTTTGCTCACGAAGACACATTAAACCTTGCTTATGGGCGCAAAAGAGCCTTGGAGATAGCCACAACTCTTGCTATGGAGCCCGAACTCATGCTTCTTGATGAACCCACACAAGGTATGGGGCATGAGGATGTGGAGCGCGTTACCGAGCTAATTGATCGGGTGGCAAAAGGCCGCACCATTCTCATGGTTGAGCACAATATGAAGGTTGTTTCCTCTATTGCTGACCGAATAACTGTATTGCAGCGTGGCTCTGTATTGGCTGAGGGGGATTATCAAGAGGTCTCCAATAACCCGCTAGTCATTGAGGCTTATATGGGCAGTCAGGGTGGAGACGCTTTATGACTCAAAACGCCCTTGAAGTATTTGACCTAGAGTCTTGGTATGGAGAGTCTCATATTCTTCATGGAGTGAACTTCTCTGTAAAAAATGGTGAGGTGGTTACTTTACTTGGGCGTAATGGTGCTGGTCGTAGCACTATTCTCAAAACCATTCTTGGGCTTACTAGTAAGCGAATGGGATCTGTACGCATCTATGGCCAAGAATCTATTAGTATGCCAACCTACAAAATTGCTCGACTTGGGGTGGGTTATTGCCCTGAAGAGCGAGGTATTTTTGCCAGCCTAACAACCGAAGAAAATCTTTTACTCTTACCTGAAATTGCCTCAGGCGGAATGGGGTTAGATGAGATTTATGACATGTTTCCCAATCTTTATGAAAGACGCAACAGCCCTGGCACAAGGTTATCGGGGGGTGAGCAACAAATGTTGGCTATGGCTCGCATTTTAAGAACTGGGGCAAAACTCTTACTTTTGGATGAGATTACGGAGGGCTTAGCCCCTGTGATTGTTCAAAAACTTGGTGAGGTGGTTGTAAGGCTTAGAAAAAAAGGCTACACCATTGTCTTGGTTGAGCAAAACTTTAGATTTGCTGCACCCCTAGCGGATCGTCATTATGTTGTTGAACATGGAAAAGTTGTTGAGGTGGTAAATCAAAATGAATTAGCGGAAAAAGCCACCTTATTAAATGAGTATCTTGGTGTTTAGTGGATTCCTACAGGAGACGGAAATGAAATTAAAGCAATTAACCGCATGTCTAGTTGCGGCAACGATGTTAGGTGCAAACCCGGTTTTTGCACAAAATAATTCTAAAGTTAGCGGTGACGTTGTAAAGATTGGTGTCCTAACCGACCTTTCATCTACCTACTCAGATTTGGCCGGTCCTGGTGCTGTTATTGCAGCAAAAATGGCTATTGCTGACTTTTCTAAAGATGGGACCGTCATAGGTAAAAAGATTGAGTTGGTTAGTGCCGATCATCAAAATAAAGCTGATATTGCTGCGAATAAAGCTCGTGAGTGGTATGACAAAGATGGTGTAGATGTCATTGTTGAGTTGGTATCGACCAACGTTGCACTGGCTGTAATGGAAGTTGCCGAACAAAAAAATAAAATTACTTTGGTATCTGGTGCTGGATCTGTAGCAATTACCAATGAAAAATGTACCGCCAATAATGTTCATTGGACATACGACACATACGCCCTTTCAAATGGCACCGGCAAAGCAGTAGTTAAGCAAGGCAAAAAGAATTGGTACTTTATTACTGCCGACTATGCTTTTGGCGCCGCTCTTGAGAAAGATGCGACTGCAGTAGTGACTGCAAACGGCGGAAAAGTGTTGGGTACAAGCAAGCACCCATTCCCTAATAGCGATTTTTCTTCCTACCTCTTAAAGGCGCAAGCAAGTGGAGCGGATGTGGTCGCGTTGGCCAACGCAGGCCAGGACACTATTAATACCGTTAAACAAGCATCCGAATTTGGTATCAACAAAAAACAAACCGTTGTTCCTTTATTAATGTTTATTTCAGATGTTCATTCTTTAGGTTTAAATGCTGCGCAAGGGATGTATCTAACGGAAGGTTTTTATTGGGATAAAGATGAGAAGACTCGCGCATTCTCTAATCGTTTCATGTTGCTGCACAAGCGCATGCCAACAATGGTCCAGGCAGGTGTTTACTCATCAGTTCTTGCATATTTGAATGCAGTCCAAAAAGCAGGTACCGATGATACTCAAGCGGTTATGAAGGTTCTTAAATCTACTACTATTGATGACGGACTCTTTAAAGGCAAGATTCGTGCTGATGGAAAATTTGAGCATGATATGTATTTGCTTGAAGTGAAAAAACCTTCTGAATCAAAAAGCCCTTGGGATTATTACTATGTACGCGCAACAATTCCTGCGGCTGAAGCCACCCTTCCACTTTCACAATCGAAGTGTAAGTTAGTCAACAAGTAAATCATTTAAAAAAATCAGCATGTTTGAACTTCTTGGAATCACCCCTCAAGGGCTTGTAGCCCAGCTCTTGGTGGGGCTGATTAATGGTTCGTTTTATGCCATCTTAAGTTTGGGGTTGGCTATTATTTTTGGCCTCCTCAATATTATTAATTTTTCTCATGGTGCTCAATACACTATGGGTGCTTTTGTGGCGTGGATTGGATTAACGCAAATTAGTCAGTGGTTTGGATTGCCCGAGTTATCAATTAATTATTGGTTTGCATTAATTTTTGTTCCATTAGTAATGGCGGGCTTCGGCTTAATTATTGAGCGAACCATGCTTAGACGCCTCTATCATCTTGACCATCTCTATGGTTTGCTATTGACGTTTGGGTTGGCGTTAATTATTGAAGGTATGTTGCGTCATTGGTATGGCATCTCGGGCGAAAGCTACCCAGCACCAGAAATATTACAAGGCGCAATACCGCTAGATTCAATTGGCATCATCTTACCGAAATATCGTATTTGGGTTGTGTTTATATCTTTAACCGTTTGCTTCTCAACTTGGTTTGTAATTGAGCGAACTAAGTTGGGAGCATATTTACGAGCAGGAACGGAGAATCCAAAATTACTTCAAGCTTTTGGTATTAATGTTCCCCTCATGATTTCGTTGGCATATGCCTACGGCGTTGGTCTTGCTGGCTTTGCTGGTGTTTTAGCTGCACCCATCTTTCAGGTAAATCCATTGATGGGTTCTAATCTCATTATTGTCGTTTTTGCGGTGGTGGTTATTGGTGGCATGGGTTCAATCATGGGAGCCATTCTCACCGGTCTTGCATTGGGTCTAGTTGAGGGCCTTACTAAAGTTTTCTACCCAGAGGCCTCGGGCGTGGTTATCTTTGTCATTATGGCGATCGTATTGCTCATTCGCCCCGCGGGTCTTTTTGGCAGAGAGAAATAATCATGAATCCAAAATTAAAAGCGCTTTATATTGCGCTGGTCTTTATAGCTCTACTCTTGCCTTTTCAGGATTTTATCTATTTAGTTTTTGCAATGAAGGTGCTGTGTTTTGCATTGTTTGCTTGCGCCTTCAATCTATTACTGGGTTTTACAGGCCTACTTTCATTCGGTCATGCCGCTTTCTTTGGGACCTCCGCCTACATTACAGCTTATTTTTGTAAGCAGTTAGGCTTATCACCTGAGGCTGGCATCGTTCTAGGTGTCCTTGGTTCAGGCGCGCTTGGTTGGTTAATGGGTTCCTTGGCCATTCGCCGACAAGGCATTTATTTTGCGATGGTCACTTTGGCTTTATCCCAAATGGTGTACTTTTTAGCAGTTCAACTTCCGTTTACTGGCGGCGAAGATGGAATTCAAGGGGTGCCTCGCGGAACTTTGTTTGGATTGATTGATTTAAGTATTGATACCAATATGTACTATTTTGTATTGGCGGTATTTCTTTTAGGTTTCGCACTCATAATGCGAATTGTTCACTCACCATTTGGTCAGATATTAAAAGCAATCCGTGAGAATGAGCCCCGTGCAATTTCTCTTGGTTACAACGTCGATCGCTTTAAATTAATTTCTTTTGTTATCTCCGCCGCCCTATCAGGTTTAGCGGGATCTATGAAATCCCTAGTGTTTCAATTGGCAACGCTTACCGATGTTCATTGGCATATGTCTGGTGAGGTTGTTTTAATGACCTTATTGGGTGGTATGGGCACTATTTTAGGCCCGGTAGTTGGCGCTGGTATTGTGGTCGGCTTACAAAATTACCTGGCAAATATCGGCTCCTGGAGCACTATCGCTACAGGCTTCATATTTGTAGTTTGTGTTTTGGCATTCCGTCGCGGGGTTGTTGGGGAAATATCAGCCTTATTCAAAGCCAAACATTAAATCAATGCCTTACTATTTTAAGTTACATTTTTATCCTAAATAAAGTAAATATTCAATTAAATCAATAACTTACAATTTTACGGTTAAAACTTTAAATAAACCTTAAAGAATTGTTTCACGTGAAACAAACAAAATGCTATGATCATCGCCCTATCAGAGGCAAATCATGCGCTATTCCAAAAATTTCGATGTCATTGTTATTGGTGGCGGTCACGCAGGGACCGAAGCCGCCCTTGCTGCCGCTCGTATGGGTTGTGACACCCTCTTAATTACTCACAGCATTGAGAATTTGGGGGCTATGAGCTGCAACCCTTCCATTGGTGGAATTGGTAAAGGTCATTTAGTCAAAGAAATTGATGCGATGGGTGGCGCGATGGCGGCGGCTACTGATGAGGCCGGGATTCAGTTTCGAATCCTCAACTCAAGCAAAGGCCCTGCCGTTCGGGCAACGCGTGCCCAGGGCGATCGAATTTTATATAAAGCGGCCATTAGACGCAGACTAGAGAATCAAAAAAATCTCAGCTTGTTTCAGGCGTCGGTAGAAGACCTATTGGTCATTGGTGACGAGGTTCAAGGCGTTGTTACTCAAATGGGTTTGGAGTTTAGAGCTAAAAAGGTGGTTTTAACCGCTGGAACCTTCTTGGATGGAAAAATTCACGTGGGTTTAAATAACTATGCTGGGGGGCGTGCTGGTGATCCTGCTGCTGCTTCGCTTTCAGCAAGATTAAAAGAGCTCAAACTACCCCAGGGTAGATTAAAAACTGGAACACCACCCAGGATAGATGGGCGAACAATAGATTTTTCGGTAATGTTAGAGCAATCCGGTGATCTGGATCCTGTTCCTGTATTTTCTTATCTAGGTAGACCAGAGCAACATCCCAAGCAAGTCCCTTGTTGGATTTCTCATACAAATGAAAAGACCCATGACATTATTCGAGGGGGTTTAGATCGCTCCCCTATGTATACAGGCGTTATTGAAGGTGTTGGACCGCGTTATTGCCCCTCTATCGAGGATAAAATTCACCGTTTTGCCTCCAGAAATAGCCATCAAATCTTTTTAGAGCCAGAAGGCCTAACTACAAACGAGTTTTACCCTAACGGTATCTCCACAAGCCTACCCTTTGACATTCAATGGGACTTGGTTCGGAGTATTCGCGGTATGGAGTCTGCAGTTATTGTTCGTCCTGGTTACGCGATCGAATATGATTTTTTCGATCCTCGTCAATTACGTCACAGTCTAGAGACCAAAGCAATAAGCGGTTTGTATTTCGCTGGACAAATAAATGGTACAACTGGCTACGAAGAAGCTGCTGCTCAAGGTATGTTGGCGGGAATAAATGCTGGATTGGCTGCCCGAGGTTTGGAGCCTTGGTTGCCAAAGCGTAGCGAATCCTATATTGGAGTGTTGGTTGACGATTTAATAACGCTCGGCGTACAAGAGCCGTATAGGATGTTTACTAGTCGCGCTGAATACCGACTAAGTTTACGTGAAGATAATGCGGATATGCGCTTAACATCAATTGGTCGTGACTTGGGATTAGTTGATGATTACCGTTGGAATGTATTTTGTAGAAAACAAGAGGCTGTTTCACGTGAAACATCCCGCCTTAAAGATATTTGGGTAAGCCCCAAACACGAGGCTGCTAATCTTGTATCTAAGCTCTTAGGTCAAGACCTATCGCATGAGTGCAGTTTGGCTGAGCTTATAAAGCGCCCTAATATTACTTATGAGGCCATTACCAATATAGGTAATGGCATATGGGCCCCTGAATGCTTAGATGAGGACCTTGGCCTGGCCCAACAAATTGGTGACCAGGTTGAAATTTCCATTAAATATCAAGGATATATCGATCGCCAAGCGGTAGAAATTGCTCGACAGGAGCATAACGAGAGCTTTCCTTTGTCTGAGGCTTTGGATTATTCTGATGTGGTGGGGTTATCCAAAGAGGTTCAGCAAAAATTAAATCTACATAAACCAGCAACACTGGGTCAAGCAGGAAGAATCTCTGGAGTTACACCGGCAGCACTCTCATTATTATTGGTGCATTTGAAAAAAGGTTTAGGGCGAACGCAGGGGTTGATGTGAGTGATAGTTTGCTTGCTCTTGGCGCGCGGGAGTTGGGTTTGGAGTTAAACCCAGAAAATCTGACTAATTTAGAGCTTTTTATGCATGAAATGGCTCGCTGGAATCAGGTTCACAACTTGACAGCTATTGAGGACGGGGGGGATTCAGTACGTTTGCACCTCATTGATTCCATTGCAATTTTACCAATCATGAGGCAGTTTTTAATAGGCGCTGCCCCTAAAATTGCAGACCTTGGTTCAGGGGGTGGTTTACCAGCAATTCCTATTGCGATTTTGCAGCCATATTGGCAGCTAACTTTAATAGAGGCTATTCGTAAAAAGACTGCATTTCTGCAGCATGTACGGGGCAAACTCAAACTTCAGAATATTGAGGTGTTGAGTACTCGCGTTGAGAATGCTGCAATGCAGCATTCAGGTCAATTTGATGGTGTTATTTCTCGTGCATTTACGAATTTGGCCCGGTTTTTAGATCTTTCATTACCCTTTTTAAAGTCAGATGGCTTGGTCTTCGCAATGAAAGCAAGGCGTGCGGATGAAGAGCTTGAGGATGTTTGCATGGACCGTTGGCGTTTGGTTGCTGATGAGCCAGTTTATATACCCAACCTTGCGGCAGAAAGACGTCTCTTGGTGTTTACGCCCGTGAGAAAATCACCCTCCCACCATATAAGTAAAACAACATCGTAGCCATGGCAAAAATATTCTGTATTGCAAATCAAAAAGGCGGTGTTGGTAAAACAACCACCGCAATTAACTTAGCGGCTGGTTTAGCTGGACATCAGCAACGGGTTCTATTGGTTGATCTTGATCCACAAGGCAATGCAACCATGGGGTCGGGCATTGAAAAAGCGGAGTTAAGCGCCAATGTCTACCAAGTCTTGCTTGGACTTGCCACAGTCAAAGAGTGTGTCAAAACATGTGAAAGCTCGGGTTTTGATGTGTTACCTGCAAACCGGGATTTAGCGGGGGCTGAAATCGAGTTAGTAGACTTCGATTCGCGAGAGCAAAAGCTCAAAGAAGCATTGGCGCTTGTTGCTGATGATTACGACTTTATTTTGATTGATTGTCCCCCTGCACTTTCTCTTTTAACTTTGAATGGTTTATGTGCCGCAAATGGGGTGATTGTCCCAATGCAATGTGAATATTTTGCGCTAGAGGGTTTATCGGATTTAGTGAATACGATCAAGCAAGTGCATGCAAATTTAAATCCGGATTTAATCATCATCGGCTTATTAAGGGTGATGTTTGATGCCCGTATGACTTTGCAACAACAAGTGTCCGAACAGTTATTAGATCATTTTGGCGATAAGGTTTTTGAGACCATCATTCCACGCAATGTCAGATTGGCAGAAGCCCCGTCCTATGGGCTTCCTGGGGTGGTATTTGACAAATCGTCCCGTGGCGCAAAAGCCTATCTAGACTTTGGTGCAGAAATGATTGAACGCAATAACAAAATGTAAATCTAGGGATTAAATTAAAAATGGTTGTCGTGAAGAAAAAAGGTTTAGGTCGAGGGCTTGAGGTATTGCTGGGCGAAAAACAACAAAAAGAAGTTGCTACAGACATCAATCGCCTACCTTTATCGGCGCTTCAAGCGGGCAAGTATCAGCCAAGGCAAAAAATGGAAGCTGGCGCCCTGCAAGAGCTTGCGGACAGCATTCGAGAGCAGGGTGTGATGCAGCCTTTGTTGGTGCGACTAATTGGCGTAGGTAAGTACGAAATCATTGCTGGAGAGCGCCGCTTTCGTGCTGCAAGCTTGGCGGGATTATTAGAGGTGCCTGTTTTAGTTTCCGGTGCAGACGATCGTGCTGCTGCTGCGATGGCTTTAATTGAAAATATGCAGCGGGAAGATTTAAATCCGCTTGAAGAGTCACAGGGGTTGGCCAAACTCATTGAAGAGTTTGGCTTCACCCATGAGCAGGCAGCGAAAGCGGTTGGCAAGTCCCGAAGCGCAATCACTAACTTATTACGCTTAAGCCAGTTAGCCAAACCTGTTCAAGCCATGCTTTTAGCGGGTGATATTGATATGGGTCATGCGCGCGCTTTATTACCGTTGCCTGGTGCTAGCCAAGTTGCTTTAGCGCAGCGGATTGCTGCACAAGGCCTCTCGGTGCGCGAAGCAGAAAGAATGGCTTCGGCTTTAGCACTTGCGGGTGGGCAAATCGGTGATAAAAAGGTCAAAACTAATAACATTTCTGGCGGAGTTAGTCGTGACCCAGATATGCGTCGCTTATCCCAAGAAATTGCCGATTTAATTGGTTTAAATGCTGAATTCAAATTTAAAGGCAAAGGTGGAGAGCTTAGGATTCGGTTTAGCCAGTTTGATGAGTTGGATTCGCTATTAAAAAAAATAGGTGTTTCAGAGTGAGATTATTTTCATGCGAGCTTTAAAACATTTGACCGAATGCAGTGCAAATATTAAACTCTCGGGGCTAAATTGATTCCTCAAAAAAATCAATTTTCCGAGGTGGATGAATGGGATGAGCCTGAAGAAGAAAATGTTCGGGTATATAGCAAAGATGAAATTGTTGCGCTGCAACAAATCAATGCAATAAAATACCCAGCGCTATCGCCTTGGAAAATTTTGGCCCTACAAGTACTTATTACTTTGATAAGTGTGGCAATTTGGTCAATTTTTGGGAGGGTGATAGGGGTAAGCCTTTATACTCAGTCGGCCTTTTTAGGTGGTCTAATTAGCATCTTGCCGACAACCTTGTTTTTGGTAAGACTGGAAGTTGCGAAAAAATCGCAAAGATTGAATCCAGAAAGATTTTTGGCGGCATTGGTTTCTGGCGAATTTATAAAAATCGCTGCGACTTTAATGTTGTTTATAGGGATTGCTTATTTTGTCCCGGGTGTGCTGTGGGTTCCATTGTTGGTAACTTACTTGCTTGCCCTGAAATGTGTTTGGCTGGCGTGGTGGTTGCGCTAAGTAGTAATCATTGAGACTGAAACAAAGGACTAGTTAAAAGATGTCTAGCGAAGTAAACCAGGCCCATGAGGCAGTCGAGCAAATGACGCCAACAGCGTACATTTCCGAACATTTACAAAATCTCACCAACACTGGTGAGCATCAGTCTTCTATTATTGACTTTAGCGTTATCAACTTAGACACCATCTTTTGGGCTTCTTTGATGGGAGTAATTGCGGTCTTCATCTTGTTGATCGCAGCACGACGTGCAACCCCGGGTGTTCCAGGACGTTTTCAATGCTTCGTGGAAATGATTGTTGAAATGGTTGATACCCAAGCCAAGAGTATTGTTCACGGCAACCGTACTTTTATTGCGCCTTTAGCACTTTTCGTTTTCTTCTGGATCATTCTTCTCAATACACTCGACTTAATCCCTGTTGATTGGGTTTTGGGCGTAAATCACTTTATTGAGAGTTTTGGCGTTCATGTGCCGCATCACAGATTGGTTCCTACAACTGACTTAAATGCAACGATGGGAATGTCACTTTCTGTATTGCTTCTAGTATTCTTCTATAGCTTTAAAGTTAAAGGTGTTCGCGGCTTCTTGCATGAGTTGATTTCAGCCCCGTTTGGCGCGAAATGGTATTTAGCCCCTTTCAATCTTGCTCTTAATATTATTGAGTACCTTGCCAAAGGCGTTTCTTTAGGTATGCGACTTTTCGGCAATATGTATGCCGGCGAATTGGTTTTCCTACTGATTGCTTTACTCGGTAGCGTCTGGACGTTTAGTTTTGATTTATCCCTATTTGGATTGGTGGGTCATGTTGTAGCAGGATCAGCTTGGGCCATCTTCCATATTTTGGTTATTTTGTTGCAAGCTTTCATTTTCATGATGTTGACCTTGGTCTACATCGGGCAAGCGCATAGCCATCACTAAGATTTTATTTTTAACCTACCTCTTTTAACTTCAGGAGTCAGCAACATGCAAGCATTTTTAGCAACTATTCAAGGTTCAACAGCAATCTGTATCGGCATCATCATCGGCCTGGGCGCTATCGGCGCTTGTTTGGGTATTGCATTGATGGGCGGTAAATACATTGAAGCTTGTGCTCGTCAGCCAGAATTGATGGAACCACTCCAAACTAAGATGTTCCTTTTGGCTGGTTTGATCGATGCTGCGTTTTTGATCGGCGTTGGTGTTGCAATGTTGTTTGCGTTCGCAAACCCACTGCTCGCAGTTATTAAGTAATTGTTTTGGCGTGGATGACTTAAAGGTCATCCAACCGTTCTCAACAATACTGAAAGGAATATCGTGAATCTGAACGCGACCCTATTCGCGCAAATGATCGTTTTCTTTGTCTTATGGTGGGTAGTTGCACGTTTCGTGTGGCCACCACTAGTTAAGGCATTAGATGAGCGTTCAACTAAAATTGCCGATGGTTTGGCTGCTGCCGAACGAGGCAAAGAAGCGCTTGCTTTGGCAAATAATGTTGCCGAGCAAGAATTAACCAAAGCCCGCCAAGAAGGCGTGCAACGTGTAGCTGAAGCAGAAAAACGTGCGCAAATGTCGGCTGAAGAAATTCGGTCTAATGCACAAGCTGAAGCTGCTCGTATTATTTCTCAAGCTAAGCAAGATGCAGATCAGCAAGTAACTCGTGCACGTGAAGTATTGCGCGCCGAAGTTGCTTTATTGGCTGTAAAAGGCGCCGAGCAAATTTTGCGTCGTGAAGTTGATGCAAAAACACACGGCGAATTGCTTGATCAACTAAAGGCAGAACTTTGATATGGCTGATTTAGCCACTATTGCACGTCCTTATGCTGAGGCGCTTTTTCAAAGCACCAATCCCGCTGAACTTGCTTCTAGCTTGGAGCAGTTAAATGAATTGGCTCAGCTTGCCGCTTTGCCAGAAGTTGCAGGCCTATCCAATAATCCAAAGGTTTCAGCGGATGATTTGAGTAAATTGCTCTCTGGAATGGTGAAAACAAAGCTGGATGGCAAGATTTCTAGTTTTTTAAATCTTGTGAATCAAAATCATCGCTTGTCAGCCATTCCTGAAATTGCGCGTCAGTTTGAGGCAATGAAGAATCAAAGCGAAGATGCTGCAGAAGTAATGATTACTAGCGCATTTCCTTTAGAAGGCACTGCGCTCAACGATTTGTTGTCAAGTTTGAAGAAGCGCTTTGGGGGTAAAGAATTGCGCCCAACTATTCAAGTTGACCCGACATTGATTGGCGGAGTTCGCATTCAAGTTGGAGACGAAGTAATGGATAGTTCAGTTAAGGCACAGTTAGCTCAAATGCAAGCAAGTCTTGGCGCATAAGTTATCCCTATTAAGAACATACGAAATAAGACCCAGGAGTAAGTAATGCAACTCAATCCTTCCGAGATCAGCGAGCTGATCAAAAGCCGAATTAGCGAAATGGGTGTTGATTCCCAACTTCGTAACGAAGGCACTGTAATTTCAGTGACCGACGGTATTTGCCGCGTACATGGCTTGTCTGGTGTGATGCAGGGCGAAATGTTGGAATTTCCTAACAACACTATTGGCCTGGCTTTGAACCTTGAGCGTGATTCAGTTGGTGCTGTAGTTTTAGGTGAGTACACTCACATTAAAGAAGGCGATCCAGTTAAATGTACGGGCCGCATTTTGGAAGTTCCAGTAGGTCCAGAGTTGCTTGGTCGCGTCGTAAATGCACTTGGTCAGCCAATTGATGGCAAAGGCCCAATTAACACCAAGTTAACGGACTTTATTGAAAAAGTTGCTCCAGGTGTTATTGCACGTCAATCCGTTAGCCAACCAGTTCAAACTGGTTTGAAAGCGATTGATGCAATGGTTCCAATTGGTCGCGGCCAACGCGAATTGATCATTGGTGACCGTCAGACTGGTAAGACTGCGGTTGCAGTGGACGCCATCATTAACCAAAAAGGTAAAGGCGTTTATTGCGTTTACGTTGCTATTGGTCAAAAAGCTTCCACTATTGCTAACGTTGTTCGCAAGCTCACAGAATTGGGCGCAATGGAGTACACGGTTGTTGTTGCTGCAAGTGCTTCAGAGTCTGCAGCGATGCAGTACCTCTCTGCTTATGCTGGCTGCACAATGGGCGAATACTTCCGCGATCGCGGTGAAGATGCTTTGATCGTTTATGACGATTTAACAAAACAAGCGGTTGCATATCGCCAGATCTCTTTGCTATTACGTCGTCCACCAGGCCGCGAAGCCTATCCTGGCGATGTGTTCTATCTCCACTCACGTTTGCTCGAGCGCGCTGCTCGTGTAAATGCTGAATATGTAGAGAAATTTACTAATGGTTCAGTAAAAGGTAAGACAGGTTCTTTAACCGCTTTGCCAATTATTGAAACTCAAGCTGGTGACGTTTCTGCATTCGTTCCAACTAACGTTATTTCTATTACTGATGGTCAGATTTTCTTAGAAACTGACTTATTTAATGCTGGCGTACGTCCTGCGATTAATGCTGGTATTTCTGTTTCACGCGTTGGTGGAGCAGCTCAAACCAAAGTTATTAAGAAATTATCTGGCGGTATTCGTACCGACTTAGCGCAATATCGTGAGCTAGCAGCGTTTGCGCAGTTTGCCTCAGATCTTGATGATGCAACTCGCAAGCAACTCGAGCGCGGTCGTCGCGTTACTGAGTTGTGCAAACAGGCCCAATACAAACCTTTGCAAGTTTGGGAAATGGCCGCTTCATTATTTGCTGTTAACAATGGTTATTTCGATAGTTTAGAAGTTAAAGATGTTTTAGCATTCGAAAAAGGCCTTCAAGATCACTTGAAATCTAAATATGCAGATTTAGTTGCACGCATTGAAGAAACAAAAGACTTGAGCAAAGAAGACGAAGCCGCTTTGCGTGCTGCGATTGAGGATTACAAGCGCTCAGCCTCCTTCTAAGAAGGCTCGCATAAATCATGGCAAGCACAAAAGAGATACGATCAAAGATCAAGAGCGTGCAAAACACGCGCAAGATCACGAAGGCAATGGAAATGGTCGCTGCATCGAAGATGCGGCGTGCCCAGGAGCGTATGCGTAATGCGCGTCCCTATGCTGAAAAAATTCGTGAGATTGTTGCTAACCTTTCAAAGGCTAATCCAGAGTTTCGCCCTGCTTACATGGCGACTCGAGAAGTTAAGAAGATTGGCACCATCTTGGTTACGACAGATAAAGGCTTATGCGGTGGTTTAAATACCAACGTATTGCGTCTTGTAACTAATCAAGTGCGCGATATGGCCGGAACTCAAGTGGGTATCGAGTACACCGCCATTGGCTCAAAAGGCCTGCAGTTTTTAAATCGCTCAAAAGCAAAATTGCTATCCCAAACTACACACATTGGCGATACACCGCACATGGATGTATTGATTGGTGCAATTACTGCGCAATTGGAGGCGTTTGAACGGGGTGAGATTGATGCTGTATATCTGGCATACAACCGCTTTGTAAACGCAATGAAACAAGAGGCTGTAATAGAGAAGCTCTTGCCCCTAGAGCCAGCAGCTTTGTCTCCTGAAGATAAGGCAGCTAATTCTTGGGATTACATTTACGAGCCTGATGCAGAGTCTATTTTAAATGGCCTTTTAAAGCGTTATGTAGAGGCAATGATTTATCAAGCGGTAGCCGAGAATATGGCCTCTGAGCAATCTGCACGGATGGTTTCAATGAAAGCTGCCTCAGATAATGCGAAGAATGTCATTGGCGAATTGCAATTGGAATACAACAAAACACGACAAGCTGCTATTACTAAAGAGTTGTCAGAAATTGTTGGCGGAGCGGCTGCAGTTTAAGCGGTCAGCGTTTAGGAATACGAAAGAATTCAGGAATTAAATCGGAGAAATGCGATGAGTAACGGAAATATCGTGCAATGTATCGGTCCAGTGGTGGACATTCAGTTCCCACGCGACAAAATGCCAAGCATTTATGATGCTTTGACATTGGTTGATAGTGGTGAAAAATCATTTGCTGAAAAAGGCTTGACCTTTGAGGTTCAGCAACAGATTGGCGACGGCGTAGTACGAGCGATTGCCATGGGTGCTAGCGATGGTTTACGTCGCGGTATGGAAGTGAAATCTACAGGTAAGCCAATTTCTGTTCCTGTTGGACCAGCTACACTCGGTCGTATTATGGATGTATTGGGCCGCCCTATTGATGATGCAGGCCCTATCGCTACTGAAGAGCGTCGCGCTATTCACCAACCGGCTCCTAAGTTTGATGAGTTATCTCCTTCTGTTGATTTGCTTGAAACTGGCATTAAGGTTATTGACTTAGTTTGCCCATTCGCAAAAGGCGGTAAGGTTGGCTTATTCGGTGGTGCTGGTGTTGGTAAGACCGTAAACATGATGGAATTGATTAACAACATCGCTAAGCAACACTCTGGTTTGTCAGTGTTTGCTGGTGTTGGTGAGCGTACTCGTGAAGGTAATGACTTCTATCACGAGATGAAAGAATCAAACGTTATCGACAAAGTAGCGATGGTGTTTGGTCAAATGAATGAGCCTCCTGGTAATCGTTTGCGCGTTGCGTTGACTGGTTTGACGATGGCTGAAGCTTTCCGTGACGAAGGCCGTGATATTTTGTTCTTCGTTGACAATATTTATCGTTACACACTTGCTGGTACTGAGGTTTCAGCGTTGCTTGGCCGTATGCCTTCTGCTGTGGGTTATCAACCTACTCTCGCTGAAGAAATGGGCAAATTACAAGAGCGTATTACTTCAACCAAGACCGGTTCCGTAACCTCTATTCAAGCTGTTTATGTTCCTGCGGATGACTTAACTGATCCATCCCCTGCTACAACCTTCTTGCATTTAGATTCAACAGTTGTGTTGTCACGTGATATTGCTGCCTTGGGTATCTATCCTGCAGTTGATCCACTTGACTCAACCAGCCGTCAACTTGATCCACAAGTAGTTGGTCAAGAGCACTATGAAGTAGCTCGTGATGTGCAGATGACATTGCAACGTTATAAAGAGTTGCGTGACATTATTGCAATTTTGGGAATGGACGAATTGTCTCCTGAAGATAAATTAGCCGTATCCCGTGCTCGCAAAATTCAACGTTTCTTGTCACAGCCATTCCACGTTGCTGAAGTGTTTACTGGCTCCCCTGGCAAATACGTCCCATTGAAAGAAACCATCCGTGGTTTCAAAATGATTTGTAGTGGCGAATTAGATCACTTGCCAGAGCAGGCGTTCTATATGGTGGGTTCAATTGATGAAGCCATCGAAAAAGCTAAAAAGCTTTAATCGAACTCATCTAGGGAAATTATGTCCACTATTCACGTTGACGTAGTCAGTGCCGAAAAGTCCATTTTCAGCGGGGAAGCGAAGTTTGTAGCGCTTCCTGGCGAAAGTGGTGAGCTCGGCATTTTGCGCGGCCATACACCTCTCATTACACGTATTCGTCCTGGTTCAGTTCGCATTGAAAAAGCTGACGGAGACGAAGAATTTGTATTTGTTGCAGGCGGCTATTTAGAGGTTCAGCCAGATCGCGTTACCGTATTGGCAGATACTGCTATTCGTGGCCATGATCTTGATGAAGCAAAAGCTTTGGAAGCTAAGAAACGTGCTGAAGAGGCAATGCAAAACCGCGGAAGTGATTTTGACTTGGCTTTGGCCCAGTCTGAATTCGCTTTAGCCGCTGCACAGTTGGCTGCTATTGCACGCTTTCGTCGTAAAAAGTAAGGGTTAGTTATCTCCTTGCTGTTAAACGATCGGTTTTTAAAGGCCTGCCTGGGCGAAGCGGTTGATCAAACACCGCTTTGGCTCATGCGCCAAGCTGGTCGTTATCTTCCTGAGTACAACGCTACTCGTGCCAGAGCTGGAAGTTTTTTAGGCCTTGCCAAAAATCCCGCTTATGCGACAGAAGTTACGCTTCAACCATTGGATCGATATCCATTGGATGCGGCAATCCTTTTTTCGGACATCTTGACTATTCCCGATGCAATGGGTTTGGGGCTTAAATTTACTGTAGGCGAAGGCCCAAGTTTTGATAAACCTCTTCGCACAGAAGAGGCAGTTAAAAAATTGCGCGTTGCTGACATGGATCAGCTTAAATACGTATTTGATGCTGTTTCTGAAATTCGAAAAGCATTAATACAAAACGGAAAACAGAGGGTTCCACTGATTGGTTTTTCAGGTAGCCCTTGGACATTGGCTTGTTACATGATTGATGGTTCAAGCTCTGATGATTTTCGTCATGCTAAAACCATGATGTTTAGCCGACCTGATTTGCTTGAACATATCCTTGAGGTTAATGTCCAGTCTGTAGCTGCTTATTTAATAGAGCAAGTGAAGGCTGGTGCGCAAGCTTTAATGATTTTTGATACCTGGGGTGGAATGCTGCCAGATGGTTGGTATCAGCGTATGTCATTAGCCGCTATGCAAAAAGTGATTGCCCTTTTACCGCGTGAGCATGAAGGTAGAAAAGTTCCAGTCATCATGTTTACTAAAGGCGGCAGTATTTGGTTAAATGATATGGCTCAAGTTGGCGCTGACGTTCTTGCGATTGATTGGACAATGTCATTAAGTCGCGCTAGAAAACAATTATTGGATATTCATAAGCCTCTAGCACTGCAAGGAAATTTAGATCCTTTGATATTGTTTTCAGAGCCCAATCAAATTGCTTCACAAGCAAAAATCCTTCTCGAGGATTTGGCAGCAGCCCCAGCCTTAAAGCCGGGACTACATTCCCTTGATGGGCATGTCTTTAATCTTGGGCATGGCATTTCACAATTTACGCCACCAGAAAGTGTTACCGCTCTGGCTCAATCCGTTATTACTTATTCAAAAGCACTTAGATCAAAGCAGTAAAACCTAGTGATTACTAACTTCACCAGAAGTTTTTTTCTAAAGTTATGCACAGATAAGGGGAGAATCTCAAATACAGTGAGATTCAGAAGAAAGGTCATAACATACCTTTACTAAACTTTATAAGTCTTTGATTTTATTGTAATAATATGACTCTGCTCAAAATAAGTGCAAAATGTATTTTCATCAAAAGACATCTATAAACCAAAATTGTCTGATGATATCCACAGAGTTATCCACAGGCTAAACAAAAATTAGAAGTTAAAAATGTCAAATCCTATAGTGGTGCAAATTGTCTTGGACAAGCCCTTAGCTCAGGGGTTTGACTATTTATGGGATGAAAAAAAATTAGGCTCTCTACCAAAAGTTGGAAATGTAGTTGAAATCCCATTTGCTAGGTCAAAGGCTATCGGTATAGTCATTAAAGTAAGCGCTCACTCTGATTATGATTTCAATAAACTCAAAGATGTTGAGAAAATAGCCCCGCTCCCTCCGTTAGATCCTGCTTTACTTCGCCTCATGAACTTTGCAAGTCAGTATTACATTCACTCGCTTGGGGAAACCATGCTTCCAACAATCCCTCAGATGTGGAAAAAAGCGGAGTCTTGGGAAAAAATCCCTAAAATTTTAGAAGATGCAAAAACCAAGAATCAAAAAAATATTAAAGCTCTCACAAGCGAAGGTTTTGTTGCGAAGGATCAATTAAATCTGGAGCAGAAAAATGCTCTTGAATGCCTTGATCATCCAAACAGGGGCTTTAGAGCTATTTTATTGCAAGGACAAACTGGTAGCGGAAAGACGGCTGTATTTCTAAATTGGTTGGCTGAAATCCTCAGCGATAAAAACGCGCAAGTTTTGCTTTTGGTTCCAGAAATAAATTTAACACCTCAACTTGAAAGACGAGTTAGAGCATATTTCCCAGAAAAAAAGATGGTCGTTTTACATAGCGGCATCAGTGAGAAAAAAAGAGGTATCGCTTGGTATGAGGCAATGACTGGTGAGGCACAGATCATTTTGGGAACGAGATTAGCGGCGCTAACCCCTATGCCAAATTTGCGCGCAATTGTTGTTGATGAAGAGCATGACACAAGCTACAAACAACAAGAGGGAACTCGTTATTCAGCGAGAGATTTAGCAATATGGCGCGCACATGACCAGCGCATACCCATTCTTCTTGCATCGGCCACACCCTCACTTGAGACATGGATGGCCGCAAAAGACGGGCGGTATGAATCCATACGGATTGATCGGCGCGCCCAAGGTGCAAATTTGCCCAAAGTGCATTTAATTAATGCTAGAGATCCGCAAAATCAATTTAGTCCAGGCGATGAAAAAGCGCCTAAACAAAAAAGCTTAATTACAAAAACATTAGCAAAGGCAATTACCAAAAATTTAGAAAACAAAAAACAAAGCCTAATTTTGATTAATCGCAGGGGCTTTGCCCCCGTGTTGAGTTGCGGTTCCTGTAGTTGGCTTTCTAAATGCACGCAGTGTTCTACATATATGGTCATGCATAAGTCAGGTATGTTTGGAAAAAAGGCAGTATTAAATTGCCATCACTGTGGTCTTGTAAGGCCCATACCAAGTTTTTGTCCTGAATGTGGTGATGCTGATTTAAAGACATTAGGACATGGAACGCAGAAGCTTGAAGATGCCATTGAGGAAATGTGGCCAGATGCAAGAGTATTACGAGTCGATGCTGATGCCAGTAGAAAGAGCAAAGGTGCCGAAGAGCTTTTTCAAAAAATTCATGATGGAGAGGTCGATATTATTGTTGGCACTCAAATGATTGCCAAGGGCCATGATTATCAAAACATTGGATTAGTGGCTGTGCTGGACGCGGATAGCCGACTCTATTCTGCCGACTTTAGAGCGGCAGAAAAATTATTCGCACAGTTGGTTCAGGTGGCTGGACGAGCGGGAAGGTCGGGTAAAGAGGATCAAGATGGTGGAGACATCTATATTGAGACTCAATATCCTGAGGCTGCTGTTTTTCAGTATCTATTGCGTCATGATATCGACGGATTTTTAGCCTACACTGCGAATGAAAGAGATGAAGCAAAATTGCCGCCTTTCTCTTATCAGGGGTTGGTTCACGCAGAGGCAAAAAGTTTGGAGAAGGCGATTGAGTTTCTTAATGCTCTTAAGGGGCGGCTAAAGTCACAGGGTTTCATGACAAAGGAATTAAAGGTTTATGACCCAGTTCCCAAGGCTGTAATGCGTGTGGCAGGTTCAGAGCGCGCTCAACTGGTGATTGAATCTAGCAATAGAAAAATGTTGCAAGAAGCCTTAGAGTTTGTGGATCAGGATTTAAGGCGGGATTCACAAGGGCGAATTAGTAAAACTACACGAATACGTTGGCTTATTGAGCGAGATCCTATTGCCATTTAATCACCGAGTGAATCTTTATGAGCCAGAAGTTGCAATGTAATTTTCCAGACTCATGAGCTGATCAAGCTCTGAGTGAAGACTTGAATCGGAGATGGGTTTGATTTTAAAGAGCCAAACGGCATAAGGCTTTTCATTTACGATTTCCGGGCTTGAATCTACCTCATCGTTTAAAGCAATAATCTCACCGCTAACAGGCGCATGGATGTCACTAGCCGCTTTTACCGATTCAATGACTGCGATAGCCTCGCCCTGCTTCACTAGTTGCCCTACTTTTGGTGCTTGAAAGAACATGACATCACCAAGGGCCTCTTGTGCGTGGTTGCTTATGCCAACCCATACAAGGCCATCGCTTTCTACAGATGCCCATTCATGGGTTTGGGCAAACTTAAAGTGTTCTTGTGTGTGCATGATTAGTCCTTTTAAAACATTTTATCTGTAGTGCCATAAACTAGGGACTTATTCATTTACTAGCCTTGCTTATCTATGCCAATCAAATTAGGAATTGTTCCTGTTACACCATTTGAACAAAACTGTTCAATCTTAGTTTGTCAGGAAACTGGTGATGCAGCGATCGTTGATCCTGGCGGGGATATCGATAAAATTTTGGATGGTGTTACAAAAATGGGTGGAACGGTAAAAAAGATACTGCTAACTCATGGCCATTTAGACCATTGCGCCGCTGCAAAAGATTTGGCAGATCAATTGAATGTGCCCATTGAAGGGCCGCAAATTGATGAGCAATTTTGGATTGATCAGCTTCCAGAGCAAACGGCAAGATTTGGGTTCGGTCATGCAAAATCATTTGTACCAACGCGTTGGTTAAATGATGGTGACCATGTTCAAGTGGGCAATGTGGATTTAGAGGTCTTTCATTGCCCAGGACATACTCCTGGGCATGTGGTGTTCTTTGATAAAGAGGATCGTCTAGCCTTGGTTGGTGACGTTTTGTTTGCGGGCTCTATTGGTCGCACAGACTTTCCAAGAGGCAATCATGCTGATCTGGTCAACGCAATTAAAACCAAATTATGGCCGCTAGGCGACGATGTGCAGTTTGTTCCTGGTCATGGGCCAATGTCTACCTTTGGCAAGGAACGTCGCACTAACCCCTATGTTGGGGATGGTGCTTAAATCAAAATTAATGAATTAAGGTTTTGCTGAACCAGTACGGTGTGTACGGTTATATAAGCAACTTGCGCAGATCCAGCGTTGCTTGCGATTGCTTGTTGGAATCCATGTACCACCTTCCAAGCGTTTCTCGCGACTGCAAGAAGAGCAAAATTTAAGGCTCTGAGAGGTGTCTTGGGTGGCGGCTGGGGTCGAAGTAGTCATAGGCAATCCGGGTGAGGCAATCTTGTACAGAGTGTCTATTTTACCCGTTTTGTGTTGATGGGGCTGGGCTTAAAACAACTCTGACTGAATCCGCAGTCTTATTGCCATCAAAATCGAGCCAAGCTTTGTTCTCAAAGTCGTATAACTTGCATTTACGGGCCGTATCAAAGTACCAGCTCCAAGAGAACTTCTGAACAAAAATACGCTCTGGAAGGATGGTTTCTAGGGTTGTTTGAGCTTCTTGAAGGCGATAAAGGGGTACGCTCATATCAACGTGATGGGCGGTGTGCTCCATGATGTGGTGCATTAATGAGCCCCAAATCCAATTAAATGTTAGATGTACGGTTGTAGATACAAAAGGCTGAGCGCGTAACCATTCTGATTTCTTGTCATACCAAGAAACGGAAGGGTGGGTATGGTGAACATAGACTACAAAGCCGATCATGCCGTTCCAGAAAAGGAATGGAATCGCAAAACCAGTAATCAAGCCAACCCAAATAGATTGACCAGTTGCAATGGCCCCAGCAATTAGACAGCCAATCCAAATAATGGCAAAACCAGTAACGAGTAAGTTGTCTTTAAGGAAAATGGGTCTGTTACCAGGCTTATTCTTGGCATTAGGGAAATACTCACGTCTCCACCAGATCTCAATGAGATAGTAAAAAACAGGACCCCAGCCACTACGATAAAGGCGTTCGAGGGTCTTGCGCCAAGCTGGCAATGCATCAAACTCCGACTTTGATAATGGAGCCCAAACAAAGTCAAAGCCCTTCAAGTTAGTTTGGCCATGGTGAACAACGTTGTGACCCACATCCCAGAGGCTATAGGGCGTTAGGGATGGTAAGAAGGCAATGCGACCTAAAACCTTATTTAGTTCACGGTTAGGTGTAAAACTTTGGTGGCATGCATCGTGACCCAAAATAAAAATTCGACCTGTAACAAAGCCCGCAACTACGCCAAACAGAATCTTCAGCAGAATACTTTCAACAAAAATTGTTCCCGCAATGCATCCTAGCCAGAGCATGGCATCAATTACCAATAAGAGTAGAGCTTTTCCTGTCTCGCCTTGTGCCATAGGAATCAGCCAGCTACGAATAATTTTTCGATGCGGCAATGGCAACTCAGGAGCCAAAGGGTTGGCTAAAGAAGGTTCGGACAGGGAGGTATTTAGATGGCTTGACATAATAAGAACCAATAAGTTAGGTGCAAATGATAGTCTTTTCCGTGATTTTATGCATGATGTAGGTCAAAAAAACCCTAAATTTGGTGCGCCCGGTAGGAATCGAACCTACGACCCTTGGCTTCGGAGGCCAATACTCTATCCACTGAGCTACGGGCGCTAGAAAAAACCGATAACCTCACTATTGTAAGTGCCTATAGGCTAAGCTCTAGCTATAATGGCCACAAACCATACCTAAACCTCATTAAACACTAAAAGCCCTATGAGCAACGAGCACGGAAATCTAATTAAATCCCCTAAACAGCTGATTATTATGGTGTTTGCAAGCTTCTTTGTGCCACTGATCATCATTTTGTTGTTGATGGTTTTTGTGAACAATGGAAAGCGAGGCGAGACGACGGCCTCGACAGAGCAACTCATTGCCCCTGTGGCAAAGCTCAACTTTAAGGATGCTAGCGGCCCACATGAGGTCCAAACCGGTGAGCAAATTTACAAAGCAGTTTGTGCGGCTTGCCATGCCACAGGCGCGGCAGGAGCGCCTAAGTTTGGCGATACCGCTGCATGGGCTCCGCGTATTGCTAAAGGCTATGACGCGCTGATGACGTCTGTACTAAAAGGAAAAAATGCGATGCCAGCTCGTGGTGGATCAAATCCAGCAGACGTTAGCGATTACGAGTTAGGGCGTGCTGTTGTTTATATGACGGCTGCAGCTGGCGGTAAGTTCCCGGAACCTAAGGCCCCTGCTACTGCCCCCGAAGCTAAGTAGAAATTATTAGCAGAGTAAAAAAGCTGGCTTATATGCCAGCTTTTTTATTTCTGGTTTGCAGTTTTTACTTTTTTACTTCTAATGCAATTTGATAGGCCTCTTTTTTTGAGAGCTTTAATGTTTGCGATAGAACTGCTGCGATTTCCTTGCTACCCAGATAGGGTTCTAGAGCATGAGCCCACAGTAGTAGTGCGCTATGGTCAACGCCCTCTTCTGCGTCAAGGCGCCGTCCTGCGACGAGAATAATGAATTCACCCTTTAGGCTTTCAGCATTTTCAAGCCAATGTGGTATTTCAGCTGCTTTGAGAGACACAACTTGCTCGAATTTTTTTGTGAGTTCTCGACCTAGTAAAACTTGATGTTCTGCATCTAAGGCCTTTGCAAGCAGTAGTAAGGTATCGCGTATATGGTGTGGCGATTCAAAAAAGATGCTGGTTTTATTGCTAGTAGTGAGCTCTTGAATGAGCGCATCACGATCTTTAGCTTTATTTGGCCAAAAGCCTAAAAATTGAAACCGACCTTCCGAATTTAGCATTACCGAGCCGGCAACAGAAATCGCGGAGGATACAGCGCTCGCCCCAGGTATGGGAATGACGCGAAAGCCCGCTTTTTGAATTTCATTAACCAATCGAGCGCCAGGGTCGGACACGCCTGGAGTGCCAGCATCAGATATATAGGCCCATCGCTCATTTTGAGCAAGGCGTTGAATAACCGCTTGTGCTCCCGCAATTTCATTGTGTTCATGTAAGGCCATGCATTTCTTGTGAATGCCAAATTGCTGCAGCAATGCAACGCTATGACGAGTATCTTCACAGGCAATGCCATCGACGGCATTGAGGACATGGAGTGCGCGTAGCGTGATATCCCCCAGATTACCAATTGGTGTCGCAACCATATAGAGTGCTCCAACAGGTAAATCCTGTTGTTGGAGGAAATTGAAAGAACTTAATTCCATGGGGATATTTTTATGAGTCTAATTGATGAATTAGTAAGAGCATACGTCTGTTTCAGTTTAGTGGGCGGCATCCAGTAGGACTCTTGCTTTGGCGCATAATATTGTTATGGATAAAGATACGATTGAGCGCCTTCGTGCGCGTGCCTCTCAACACTTCTTGGATAGTATTGCGGTTAAGCAAGAGGCAGAAAAAATTCTTCCGGAAGCGGTGGCATACGGTGTGCTAGCAATGGTCGAGTGTTTGCGTAATGGTGGCAAGATTATGGCGTGTGGCAATGGGGGGTCGGCTGCGGATGCACAACATTTTGCTGCAGAGTTAATTGGCCGCTTTGAGCGTGAACGCCAGGAATTAGCTGCTATTGCACTGACTACTGATACTTCGATACTGACTGCCGTTGGCAATGACTACAGTTACGATGAGATTTTTAGTAAGCAAGTTAGAGGCCTTGGAAAGAAAGGCGACATACTCATTGGAATCTCTACATCTGGTAATTCTAAAAACGTAATTAAGGCTATAGAAGCAGCCAAAAAGATGGGTATTAAAATCATCGCCCTTACTGGCAATGGAGGCGGAAAGATTGGCGGTCTATTGGATAAAGATGACATACATCTCTGTGCCCCGTCAACACGAACTGCTCGCATACAAGAAACCCATTTAGTTTTATTGCACGGATTGTGTGATGGGGTTGATCATCTCTTACTCGATTAAGAATTACATCTTTCAAATAAAGGCCATCCATATGTATGTCAAGTTGACGGGTAAAGTTATAGCAGCCCTCACCCTACTTTGCTTTCTATCATCGTGCGCAGTAATAGCTGTTGGTGGCGTGGCCGCTGGCGCTACCGGTACGGTGGCTGTTATGGCTGATCGGAGATCTCCAGCCGTTCAAGCGATCGATAAAGGTATTGAGTTACAAGCCGAAAATGCACTGGCTCAGCGGTTTGGTGACAATGCACACATTAACGTTACTTCTTTTAATCAGAAAGTACTGTTGACTGGTGAAGCAAAGGAGGATGCCATTAAGGCTGAGGCTGGTGATTACTTAAAGGACATGAAGAATGTTCACAGCGTATTTAATGAATTGGTTATAGGTCCAAATAGTTCCTATAGTTCGCGTGCTAATGATTCGTATCTCGAGTCGAAGATTAAGACACAAATGATTTTTACCGATAAGCTACCATCAAACTCAATGGATATTGTGGCTGAAGGCGGTAATGTTTATCTGATGGGTATGCTTACGCAAAACGAAGCTGAGCTCGCTAAAAAAGTTGCAAGCAATGCCAATGGCGTAAAAGATGTCTATGCATACTTTGATATTATTTCTGAAGCAGAAAAACTGCGCCTTGAAAAGCAAGGTAAAGCAGATGACTCACAATCAAACTCTCCACCAAAATACCAATAAATTTTATAGAGAAGATTGGGTATGAATTTTTTGTGGCGACATGCGAGAGATACTTTTGTGGTTGCCCTTTTCTTTTTCGCAACGCTTAATGCGCAGGCAATAGAGACTGATGTTGATGCGCGAGCGTTAGTAATAGCAAAACAAAATGCTTGCTTAGGTTGCCACTCTGCAAATAAAAAAATTGTTGGCCCAAGCTTTCAAGATGTTGCTGCAAAATATAAGAGCAACCCTAATGCGAGCACGTATTTAAAAAACAAAATTTTTTACGGGGGCGCGGGCAATTGGGGCGTGGTGCCAATGCCAGCTAACAACAAACTAAGTGATTCTGATTTATCAATCTTGGTGCCGTGGGTATTGCGCGGCGCACCAAGCCCTAATTAATGGCAAATAATTTTGTAGTGAATGCAGTTGGTCGACCTAGAAACCAAGACCAAGCATCATTAGAGTGCTTCAGGTTTGCTTTTAAAGCGTAATCAAAGTCAGCCCATTGCTCATTAGCAGCCTCCACAACAATTGTTCCTGGATTGGCGGGCGGTAGTTTGAGATAGGCATCAGCATCGCCATAGGCGTATTCCACTTGCATGCCAGCTTTCTGAGCCAAGTGCATCATGGCGCGATTATTGGCTAGGCAATGCACGAATAGTGTATCTATCTGAGTATTACGTGAATGAATCGCCGCACGCCCCAGCAATGCGGTTCCTAGCCCTTGGGCGCGACCTTCTGGGAGTACGGATACCCCAAACTCTGCAGAGGTCGAATAGCGCTTTACTGCTGGCAGATAAGCTAGATGGGCTATCCCAATGATATTAAGTTGTGCATCAAAGATGCCAAGAACAGTATCTTTACTAAAGTTGATGCCCTCTACATAGCGTTTAAGGACTTCATCAGGTGTTTGCGTACCAAAACGCATACGACGATCTTCATCGTTTAGCTTTAAAAAATGATCCAGTACTTTCGCTCTGTGACCAGCATGTAAGGCGCGTACGGGTACGGCAAGCCTTGCCAGCTGGGCCTTTGAAAGCGCTTGAGTATTGATAAAGTGGTTGTTCATGGGGCTATCTTATCAGGAATAAGGATAAAACAAAGGGTTTTCCCTTACTAGGTTTTAAAAATTAAAGTAAAAATTTAAGAAAAAAACGTAGGTTTTAGACTACTTTTAAGGAGTTCATCAGAAATTTCACGAAAAAAGTCATTTATTTGTAAAAAAAGTTGAATTTTTTTCATATGTTAAGTCATTGTTTTCATTATGTTTATTTACATTTCTGAAAAATATTTCACTTTTTTATGCAAAAAGAGTGAGAAAGGTGTTGACGAACCCCTAAACGTAGGATAAAGTCTCATCTCTCTGCTGAACGTTATTAAGAAATACGAAACGAGTCAGCCCTCTTTAAA
>Ga0316221_1000079_pt1 | contig 130250 bp, 150 predicted proteins | sample TBH18007metaG_FD_206003 | JGI IMG/M metagenome (GOLD analysis project Ga0316221, IMG submission 206003) | Freshwater microbial communities from Trout Bog Lake, Wisconsin, USA - TBH18007 | ecosystem: Environmental > Aquatic > Freshwater > Lake > Hypolimnion/Profundal zone | place: USA... | reverse complement strand
CATTGCCCACTTTAGATAGTAGGAGTTTTGCAATCTCGTCTAACTTCTTGTCAAGCGCACGGTTGTTGGGGTAATACCACTTGCTGTCCATGTTGTGGTCTTTTTTGTCATCCACGGTGTAGTCCTTTTTGTAAAGTCAACTTTTGTAAAGTGTTTTTTACCATTCTCGTTACGCTCATATGGCTAGCACTCTCTCTAGTTCGTCCAGTACCTTGATTACGTCGTTTGCCGTAGGGTTTATTCGGCGTCGCCCTTTTTAACGAGGGTCAACTCCCAGTCGAACTTACCGTATATGTCTCCCTTGTACATGACAAGGGGGTCTTTGCCCTTAAAGACGGTTATCTGTATCTCGGTAATCTTGTACTGTATCAATGTCCCGGTTGGTCGAATGGTCTGTACGGTATCGCCAACGTCATAGGTTGTTGTAATCGTCACTTGCCCAACCACCTACCAAACAAGAACCCATCGACGGCACAAATAATGAAAATGATGATTATGCGGTAAATCATTCTTTCTCTTTTCTATTTTGGATACTTCTACTACAACGTTCATTTTTTGGTCAACGTTTCTGTGATTGAGTAGGCGTTTGGCTGATTGGCATAGATAGTGCACGTCGTACTAGTTGTCCAAACAAGTTGATTGGACTGCGTTAATACGCACCCACCTTGAGCAACGTAGTTGATTGGCAGTTGAGGGTTGGTTGAGACCGCTACTGGCACCCAACCGTTACTTACGGTGGTCGCTGGTGATTGCCACGACAGAACGCCAACTGAGGTTGGGTAAGACGGTGTACCGTTAGTCGGGATAACGATTGTCACTGGCGGAAGTGTTGTCGTCGTGGTGACTACCTTCTTAGTGAACTGGCGCATAGGCACTGCTCCGTTGGCAGTTGCGCTCAGTACTAAGACGAGAGCCATAGCGACGAACCAGATAACCCAAAAGTAGCGACGCTTCTTGTGGGGTGTCAGGTTCATACCAGACCGTCCTCAACCATTTCCTTGTACGCTTCGACGTAGGGCTGGTCACGCCACGAGGGTTGAAGTGCGTCCAACTGCTCGTCAGTCAAGCCAACCGTGTATCCCTCTGGGTCGCTTCCGCCAGTAAGAACAATGTTACCGACAATAGGTTCGTCTGTTCTAAAGTTCATTGTGTACAGCAAAGAGCCAAAGTGATTGTACGGAAGTCCTTTTATACGACCTTCCTCATTAACCCACATTGAGATTTCGCCGTCACCAATAGCCTTGGCGGTTTCGGGCAGACGGACTAACTCAATGTAGCCACCTACTCCTTCGGACAATACCTTGTACTCGGTGTTGTTGTCGTACTCAGTAATGGTGTAGTCGCCTTCAGGCGTAATGATTAGTGCCTTGTGCTTCATTAGAACTTGCTCGTTTCTAACAACGAGACAATGCTCTCGGCTCGCCGTTCTGCGTCGAAGTAGTACATATCGAAGTCAATAGGGGTTACGAGGTGATTCTCTACTCCTACTGGCGTGTCGAGGTCAAGCGTGACAAGTTCAATGCCATACTTTTGCTCGTTGGCGTTGGTGCCCTCAAAAATGCGGACTACCAATGCACCGTCGGCGGTGGTGTCTTGCCAAACAATGTGTCTAGTCATCTGGGTATCTCCTTGGTCAGTTACTGCTTATGTACCAAGTATGCCAGACTACTAAACCGTTGTCAAGTCATTTGAGGTGAAGGTTCATTTCGTTGGCTTCTATGTGCTCGCCAACAATCTCCCACAGGCGGTCAACGGCATCTGAATAGCCTTCTTTATACGCCCTTAGGTACGCCAACTCGTTCTCGTCAATGGTGTCATCGGGAGACAACACTCTGCTTAATGACTGGCTCAATCGTTCGCCAATGTAGTTCAGCAACAGTTCCTCTAGGCGATACTGCGTCATTTTGAGGGCTTTAAGGTCGTTCATTTTCCGTCGTTCCAATACTCTTCGGGTTTTGCGTAGATAGGGCTATTCGCACTGTAGTACGGCTCACACTGGTCGGCAAGCAACGGGTCGCTGGCGTGTAAGTGATACCAATCGCCGTTTTCGTATTGGCGTATGTGCTGACCGCAACGGCAGTATTTAGTTACTAGATGGCTTGTCACTGGTAAATACACCCACTAACGGCTTAACCTCGCTGTGCCTATGCGTAACAAAGTCAGTGGCTCGATAAAACCTAACGTTACAAACGTGGCAGAAGTGCCTAACCATTGTTGCTGTTGTCATCTAATACTCCATCGAGAAAGTTATCTAGTTCCCGAACGCTCGCTTTTCCGTTAGCGACACATTCTTGGACGATAGAGTTTAGGCGATTTATGTTTTCTGTAAAGACCGCTTTGATTCGGTCAAGGTTGGCGGACGTGTCCTCGGTCAATGTTGCCGACAGTTGTGCTGAAGCCTCGTCGCTGAGTTCGCCAGCAATCCACAACTTATGAAGTCGCTGTGACTCAAGGGCGTGAGCGGTGAGCACTTGGTTGCGCTCGTGGTCAACACGGTCACTGAACATCTTTTCCACCTGAGCCGTCATGTAGCCCAACTTCTCCGCTTGGTGACGGATAGAGGCAATCAGGTCAGGCGAAGGTGTCTCGTATGACCTACCGGACATTAAGGCGGATTTTATCGAAGGCATCTTCGGCTTGGTAGGCGACCAGTAGTGGTGAGCCTTGCTTGCGGACGTTCACAATGAACTGTTCCTCAATGCGGTCAATAATGCCTAAGTAAAACTTTTTGCGTAGATTTGCGTACCATTTCATAAACCTACACCGTAGCAGGGTTGAGTTGGTTAATCAAGCAGTCTTTTTGTCGGCTTCACGCTTCTTGCGCTTTTGGTACTGAAGTCGTCGGTGGGTGGCGGCTCGGTGACAGTTCGAGCATCGCAGGACGCACTTGGCGATTTCAGTAAGTATGGTTTCCCAACTGTAGCCATCACCTATCAGTTCACTGACGTTGGCTTTCTTTTTCCCTCGTATGTGGTCGAAGTCCATAACGTGTGGGTCGTACTTCAAACCACAATCGGCGCACGGGGTTGAGGCTTTTAGTTTCTTGTACTGGCGACGGTTTTCAGCAACTCGCACTCGCTTCCTTTCGTAGGCAGATGCGATTTCGTGTTCTCGGTTTGCTTCGTAGTGCTTACGACGCTGGGCTTTTGCCTTTTGGGGGTCAGAAGCCCTGTATTCAGCCTTGCGCTCTCTTTCATACTTACGGCGCTCTTCGTCGTTAGCAAACCTACCGATTTCACCACCGTATTACATAAATGTGATTTGTCAAGGGTTCGTGTCCCAAGTTGGCTGGTCTGGTACGACTCGAACGTACAACCACTCGATTAACAGTCGAGCGCACTGCCATTGTGCTACAGACCAAAGATTTACTTCTTCTTCTCGTCTTTCCGCCAATGTATAAAGGCTTTAGCGTACATCGTGCAGTATAGAACGCCACCGAAGACAAAACCGTATTGGTGTGTAGTAAATGAGTAGATAAACCACAATGTTTCTGTTAGGAGCATTACGGCAAAGCCCCATAGGTTTTTCTTACCTACAAAGAACAAACCTATTGAGCCAACAATGGCAAGTATCCAAGACCACATTAGTTAACTAACATGTCCCAAATAAGCATTAACAGCGCACCCGTAACAACGCCGATAGCCCAAGTCAATCCAAAAGTAATATAAAACATTAGTTACCCTCACGCAACAATGCGCCGATTGGCAGACCAAGGCGATAGATAGCGTCATCAGGTAGATTAGTGTCCTCAAGCCACGTTGCAAAGATTGACTCGCTGGTTGAGAACTTGTAATCGCCTACTTGCATTTTCACCTTGGGCTGGTTAGGCGTTGTGTCCTTGCCCTTAGCCAAGTCAATCAAGTCCTCGCCGTCAAATCCAGTGCCTTCAAGGGTTTTGAGGTCATTCATCACGCTGATTAGCAGTTCATTGTCATACGTTGCTTTTTCAGCAATGCGGTTGTCTGCCAAGACGATACGGGTGGCGGATTCGTCATCAACGTCTACCCACGCCACGGCGATTTCCTTCCAACCGAGCGCAGAAGCAGCGGCGGCTGTGTGGTTGCCTTTGAGAATCTGGTTATTGCGCTTATTGACGACGATTGGGCGATACTGACCCAATGTGCGCAGACTTTCGCTGATAGCCCCAATATCGCCTTCACGGGCGTTACCGGGGAATCGCTTGAGTTCCGAGAGTGGCACGAGTTCGGTGTCAGTCATTGACAAGCGTGGTTCGTTGGATTTCACCACTGGCTCTTTCTTAGCCTTTGGCATTTTGGCTTCGGCAGGCAAGTCAAGGCGGTCTTTGATTTCCTTTATTACTTTCGCCTTCTTTTCACCAACGGCATCTTTGAGCGACGAAAGCCAAATGTCGAACAGTTCTGGGTCAAGTTCGCCCACAAACGCATTGCCCAACTTAATAATCGGGTTGCGTGTCTTTTCCTCGCCTTCGTCTACCAACTTTTCACTGCTGACTCCACCTGAGTCGTTGGCAAACAAACCCTCAATCTGGTCAATCGAAGATGGCTCGTAGCCCGTTCCTTCAAGGCTGGGCAAGGATTTCAGTAGGTCAATCAAGTATTCGTTGTTGAATACGGCGATGTCGCTAGTGCGGTTGTCGGTTACTAGGACTCGGAGTGCTTCGTCTTCGCTACCCTCAAAGTAGGTGACGGCGATTTCCTTCCAACCAAGGGATTTGGCGGCTCGCCAAGTGTGCGTTCCTGCGATAATCGTGTCGCCCCACACAACGATTGGTGAATATTGACCGTTGATTTCCAACGACTCTGCGATTGCGGCAACATCACCTAAGCGTGGGTTCTTAGGGTGAGCCTTAATACTGTCAATGTCAATGGTTTCGGTGCGAACGTTAATAGCCATAAAACAAGCCTACAGCGTAGTTTTTCACCACCGCTTAGTCGTGGATTGGAATCAATCCGCTTTCGTCGCTAGCGGAACCAATCAGGCTCTTTAGTTGTGCGATTTCTTCTGGCTGTACTTGTTGCCCTGAAGCAACTGTATCAGCGAGGTGATTGGCGTAGTCGGCAACACTTTGGTGAGCACTAACGGCATTGTCGGTGTCAATGGGGTGTTCGTCTGCGTTGGGGCTATTGCCCTCTACATAGTGAGTATCGCCAGCGTGTACGTCAGCGATTGCTTGGTGAAGGTTGGCAACGCCACGGAGTGAGGACTCGTTTGGCTGGATACGGTCAGCGTTGTCGTATGACCAATCAGCGGCTTTCGACGCATCTGCGTTTCCTGCTGGGTGAGTGTAATCTTGCCCAGCGTGGCTGAAGTGAACGCCATTTTTCATAGCGTCTGTAATGCCAGCCTCACTTGCCCATTGGTTACCGTGAAACGCATGACCGGGCACGTCGCCCTTTGCAAACTGTAACCAGTTAATGATTTCTTGGTCGAGATTTGCCATACTTCAATGATAGGTCAGGATTAGGGATTTAACTAACCGCTAGTAGATTTGTTGGTATGACGAACCCGTTTTTGACTACCGAACTAATGAAGTCGGCATCAAACTACCCCGTCACAAAGATTTTGCGCCACGGACCAGAGGAACAAACCTCGTCTGCCCTTGCTGAACGTGCCAACGCCCTTGTAAAGACTGGCAACACTGAGGCAACCGCCAAAGCGCATGACCGCCTTGCTTCTGACCATCTTGCTCTATCTGCCACGCTTCGTGGTGAAGGCGAAGGTCACGCCGCTCAGGCTCACGCCGTAGCCGCACAAGCGCACAAGGATGCTTCTGACGCTATTCGTGGGATTTCGCCATCAGACCCGAAATCTCTTTCGATTGCCGAGAGTGCGCTAGGCGCTGACCGTGCCAAAGGATTTACTCGTCGTGCCGCCAACTTCAGCAACGGTGCGCTACAGGCAACAACCAACGTTGCACTTACCAAGGCAACGCAGGACATTAACGCTCTTAACGCCGAGGCACCACACGCTCAGGAAATCGCTGACCGTCACGTTGCTGACTGGAAAGACTACAAGGCAATCTCTGGAGCACACTTGGCAATGGGTATTCGTCACCACGACCTAGCCGAGGCTTGCGCTCAACGTGCCTCAATCGCTCGTTCTAACAACGGCAACCAAGACAATGCTGATTCCCGTGCTTGGAACGACGCATACCACGCACAACGTGACGCAATGGAAGCGCACTACACCGCCGCTCGACGCAACGAAAACAACGCTTATGCCAACGACAAGATTGAAGGCGCAGTGCCAAACATTAAGCCCAGTGCTGGCAACGCCCACTACGCCTCAAAGGTGGCGGCGATGGCGAGCGAGAAGGCTGACGCATTAACCGCTAGGGCAACTGAGTTTGGTTACAAAAAGGCAGTTACTTTCAGCACTGCTGGTCGCTGGACTGACCAAGACCCAACCGCCAAGAACTTAAAGGCGCTGGCTAATGCTCACGCTCAAGCCTCTTCTATGTACCAGTCCGCCAGTGACGCTTATCACAGTGGTGACATAGGTGCCGCCAAGGCAATGTACGGCTTGGCAAGTCAAGCGTCGGCTAAGGCTCACGAACTGGCAGACCAAGCAAATACCTTTTAGACAACAAAAAACCCCCACCGAAGTGAGGGTTTCTTGCTACAAACATTGACGAGTGTCGGATTCGTAACGGTTGTTATCACTCTTACCAACTTGATAAAAGTAGAGCCATAGTAGCGTGTGCAAACGAGGATTTCACTACTTGGGTGTAGATTTATAGAGAAAGTTCTACCAAAAGGGGACAAAATGCCACGCAATCCATTTGAGGTCAATAACCTACTCAAGTTCTCAGGTGAATACCCCTTGACCGCCGTACCTGCTGGCTACGTCACCGACCTACCAACCATGACCGCCTCGGCTGACCTTGTTCGCCGTGCTGGTGCCGTTGCGGATGCTTTTGAGGCGGCTCAAACCGGCTTGGTGAACATGACCGCCAACCAAATCCAAAACCTGTCTGACGAGCAAAACGCTATTGCTCAGTTGCACTTGGCTATGGCCGCTCAACTTCGTCAGTCGTCTCCTAGCGACTACATCAACGCTATTTCAGCACACGACGCTGCTGGACACGCTCACTTGGCTGGTGCCAAAGTCACGGCAATCCTGCTTGTTCCAGTTGGTATGAACGCAACTCAGCCTGTTGGTCAAGAGCACGTTATTCGTCCTCACCTCGGCTGGGACTCGCCTATGAAGGCTTGGAAGAACGCTCACCGTGCTTTCATTGCCTCACAGAAGGCATACCAGAACACCGTTTTCGACGGCAACTAACTGTTTGACTTGAGGTAGTTACTGTCGTAGTATTTCACTACCGTGGAATACGACCTGAGCAAACAACCCATACGAATAACGCTTACACTTGAAGTAACGCAGGAAATCGTTGAGTTTGCTCACAAGGTGAATGAGTTTTACTCCAATAACGGTCCGGGCTGGAAGGCGACATACCGTTTTCACGTCAATCCAATCTTGGAAACCAGCATTATGGGTTTTCTTGGCGAGGAAGCAGTCGCCCAAGTTCTCGGCGTACCAATGCGCCGTGACTTTTTCACTAACGGCGACGGTGGCTGGGACAACACAGTCAACGGCTTCAACGTTCAGATTAAGTGCGGTTCAGGCAAGCAGGTGATTTTCCACGAACTGTCGTATTTCCGTGAGACGGCAGACTTGGTTATCTTTGCGGAGTATCTCGGTGATAGGCGATTCCCTGACAAGAATCCAACGTTTGACGTATGGGGTTGGTGTAGTCGCAAGGACTTTATGCGTTGTCATGAGTGGCGTATGTTTGGTGACACTAAGCCCAACGCTTATGTGGACTGTTGGAACCTACGGACGCTCGATACCCTTATGGCGCTTCATAAGCCAGACGACAATAGTGAGGAACTGTTGCGAGAAATGCTGAGCGCCGAGTTAATCTAGTCAGCGTTGTTCAAGCCACGCTCGGCTAGGGCGACAATCAAGTCACCAACAATCGAGTTACTTTCCTCGTCGTCTGCGTCTGAACCGTCAATCGCTCGGTCAACGATAGAACGCTTTGCGTCAATCAACGACGCTATGTCCTCGTCAATGGTGTTCGCCGTGAGCATTAACCACGCCGTTACTGAGTCTTTTTGACCAATACGGTGGCAACGGTCTGCGCCTTGCTCCATGTCGCTCGGTGTCCAACCTTGTTCTAGGAATAGAACATCACTTGCTGCGGTCAATGTCAAACCAACACCGGCGGCTTTAATGTTGCAAGCAATAACCTTTTGGTTGTCGTCAGTTTGGAATAAGTCCACGGCTTCTTGTCGCTTCTCTGCGGTAATGCCACCTTGTATTTTGACGTTGTTGCTGAATCGCTCGGCAACTTCGTCTACGACTGAGCGGTGCCAACCAAAGATAACGAGTTTCTTGTCGTTATCAAGAAAGTCCTTAATCCATTGTTCAGCGACTTTCATCTTGGCTCGTGCGGCGATTTGCTTCAGTGTGCTGATTGCCACGAGTTGTTCTGCCGCTCGTGCTCGCAGTGCTTTACGCCACGCTTCGTTCTCGGCTTCCTTGCTGGTTGCTCCTGACTCCAATGCCAACTGCATAGCCAGTTCAGACAGATAACGAACAATGTCGGCTTCTGCCTCTTTGTATTCCTTCATTATCTTGGGGTCGCCTTCGACAATGACTGGTGACCAACGCTTCGGTGGCAGTTCGGTAAGTACGTCAGTCTTGCGACGACGAACGTAACACGAGGCTCGTAGTTTTCTGTTGAGGGCGGCGAGGTTACGGTTGGTTGGGTTGCCATACGCATTACGGAACTTGGTTGCTCCACCAAAATCCTCAAGGCGTTTAATGACACGCAACTGGGTCATAATCTCGGTTGGGCGATTGACGATTGGTGTTCCTGATAGGCAGACACGAATACCGCCCTTCACCACTTTGTCGCTCAACTGAATACAGGCTTTGCTTCGTTGCGCCGCACCGTTCTTGATGTAGTGGCTTTCGTCAAGGACTAATCCTTTGATTGGCGGAAACTTCTCAACCCAGTGAGAAAGAATGTCGTAGTTCACGACGTAGAAATCAGCGTCAGGCATATTGCCACTCGTGCCAGTAAGAACAGCAACCTTGACGTTGGGAATCCATTGTTCCGCTTCACGCTTCCAGTTCAGTTTGAGTGAGGCTGGACATACAAGAACAGCAGGGAACGCTTTAGCGGCGGCGATAGTGCCGAGTCCTTGGCTGGTCTTGCCCAATCCCATTTCGTCGCCAATCAGCACTCCGCCTTCTACGTCACGAGCACGAACCCACTCGCCGTCTATGTACTCAAAACCCATTGCTTGCATAGCGTAAGCAACGCCAGCACGTTGGAAAGGAAACAGTTTGAACTTGTCGCTACCAAAGTTAGGTATGGTGATGTTTGCGTCGTGAGCGGCGCTTGCCTCAACAATGTCGCTAACGATAGATGCCCTGTCAAGTAGCAGTTGCGCTTGTGGGGCAATCTCAGCGTCGTATCTCTGTATAAACTCAATGACTTCAGCAACGGACTCAAGTGGAACAATCCACGCCTTTGACAACGGCTCCCATTGACTGCCGGGGATTTGTCGAACGGTCTTTAGAAGTTCGTCGTCGTAGTTAAACCGTAGGGCGAAGTTCTCGCCTGACGCACCGACCTTGGGATTAAGTTTGATTTCGTAGTCACGCAGACGCTTCACGTCATTAGTGAGGAAAATGTTGTACTGAGTGGCGAGTTGCTTAACGAGAGATACCGCTTCTTTAGGAATAATCCACTCACGCCACTCTGGCTCCCAACGTCGCCCCGGTATTGTGCGAATAGCGTCGAGCAACGCAGGGTTGTAGTCGAACTTAATGTGGATACCGTCTTTTTCCAAAGAGGCAGTGCCAATGTAATCAGCAGAAGTTGTTGCTGGCGTTGTTGAGAGTAACGCTTGCGCTCGCTCTGATACGCCAATACTGTTGGCTTTTGCCCAACTAAGGACTGAGCCGTATTTGCTAACGGCTACTTGCCAACCTTTGAGGTCACGGTTCCACGTTGCGCCCAAGGCTTGCTTGGGATAGGCAGTATCGCCGTATGGCAAGAACACCATAACCTTGCCGTTGCGAACGTCAATGGCACGAACACCACGGTTCAGTGCTTTTTTGACTTCCTTGGGTTCCTTAATGTCGTCATAGACAATGCCTTGCATACCAAGTTGTAGTCGGTACTTAAACAGCATTTCCCACGCTTCACGCTGGGTTGCTAAATCCCACGCTTCGGGCGGAATACTTGCGAGTTGTTTGCCAAACTTGCTGTCGGTGCCATTAAAACCAGCGCCGTCTTGCGTCTGTGCGCCGTCGCACATACCTGCGAGTGTTTGAACGGCTTTGTAGAGCAACGGGTCAGTAGGCATAACTATACATCAGTATAGTAAGGATAATACCTTGCAACAAGTATTACTTTTCTCGGTTGTGGTGCTTGTACAAGGCTTGGTCAGTCGTCTCTGCCCACTCCGCAATCTTGCGCCAAGTCACGCCGTGCTGACGAAGGCGAGTCACGGTCTGACGACGCTCCTTGCCTAGTTCTATAACTTCCTGCTCGTGCTTGCGCATTTGACGGCAGATGTCACGGATGTGTGATAGCAGTGACGCTACTTCTGGTGAAGTGTGCTCGTCGGCAACCTTGCGCTCTGGCAGTGGGGTGATTGGTTCAATGGACATTGTTTTCTCCTAATGGTTCATCAAGTGTAGTGGGGTTAGTGATTAAGTCGCCAGTCGCAGTTTTCACCATACGGTCTTGCGATGACGGATGACGACGGGTTGCTTCTAATAGTTCCGAATCGGCATCACGAGTCATAGACAAACCCTACTACAAGGTATTGGGGTTGCGTAAGGCTTGTCTAGTGGTGGAAAGTTTAGAAGTGACGCATTAAAACGGCGATAAGTACAGCCGAAATCTGCCCTAAAACAAACAGGACGAGATTGTGGTCTTCAGGGGCAACAGGTGACTTCACGGCGACACTCCTAGTCAGTCTGTAGTTTTCACTACCCTACGATTTTATCTCACTAATCGTGATTTCTAGTGCGTCACGTCCGTACTGAGGCGCAAGGAAAGTTAGTTTCAACACGATTCCAGCATGGTCGTCAATCAAAACGCCAGCATCAACCAAGCCGTCAATGGCTGCTTTGACTTGAGGGAAACACGCACCAACATCTTGGCGGTAGCGAGCGTTCATAACGTAGGGCTGAACGACAACTTCGATTTGTTCCATTCGTGGCACCATTGCTTCTTGTGCCAACTCGCAAAAGGCGGCTCGCCACTCTTTCACCACTTTGGCTCGAACCATGTGATGAACGGTGCGCTCTTTGTTTAGCGTGAAGTCAGGGCGGTGCTCGTAGGTGAGCGTGTAGGTCATAGAGAAAGTATCTTGAATGGTGGTCGTGCCATCAAGCCGTGCGTCGAGGCAGATTTCAGTGCGGTAGTTAATCGTTCTCTTGGCGTAATGGTCGTGCCTTCGAGGGCAAACAACGCACCAAGGGCAATCGCTTCTCCTGCGCCGACAGAACCATAGTTCTCACGACATTTCACCACGGCAAAGTCATCAGTGATGTAATAAATGCCGGTTGTATTGACGACGAGTAGTTCTGCGCCCCATTCTTCTGGAACATTGTTTCGGGCTTCCCAAACTGACGAAAGGTGGTCACGGAGTGCGTAGGGGTCGCCAATGCCACATTCCTTGGCGATTTCACCTTGGCGGAACGAACCAGCGATTCCAACTAAAGAATCTTCTGATTTCCAAACTTTAGCGTCAGAGGCAATGGTGACAGTATCGGACGAGAAGGCACCTGAGTCGCCCCCAATCCACGCACTTCTCTTGTCGAACCAACCAACTATGACCGTCATAACCCCTAGCCTACTAGGGGTATTTCAGTAGCCTGATTTAGTTAGCAGGCGTGTCGTTTGCGCTGGCTTCGATTTGCGCAATCGTTGGTCCGTCGCCCAGCCCACCCTTGGCGATGCTGTTGATTGAGCCATCGTTGTTGTGAGTGTGACTCGAATACTCAATGTATAAAAATACAACAGTGGCGAGAATAGCAAGCCACGAGACACAGAGGATAATGGCGAAATAGGTCATAGCGAAATACTACACCCACTATTTCACTGGCTTGTTTTTCTTGATTTCCTCGTGCACTACCGACGGGTACTTGTAGTCAGGATTTTCCTCGTGGGCAATCATCAGTTCGCCAGCGTACTCTTGGTTTTGACTACGCATCATGTAACCGCAAGGACAGCGAACCTCGAACATATTGCCGAACATTGGAGATTTGTAAGTGACAACCTCGGTGAGGTGTTTGGCTGACGCTGGCTTCTTGGTCGCCATTAGACGGCAAGCCCAAGTTGCTTGGAGTGCTCAAGGAACAGGTTGGTCGGCGTTACGTCGTAGATACTGCCCCACGACTTCAACATTCCACCAAAGCGCAACGCTTCGCCTGATACGGCACTGCACACCCAAGTTAAGTTTCGGCGGAACTCGATGAACCAGTCTGGGGAGAGAATGTCTATGGCAATGCACAGAATACTCAAAATCCCATAAGGGTCGCCTACTTGCTCTAAGGCAAAGCGAACAATGTCCTCACGTCGCCATGACTCGTGCGCTGGCAAAACGTCAATCAGGTACGCACCAACCATTACGTCGGCAAATGAACTCACGATTACACCACGCAACGTTGCCTGAACAACCTTGATGTCGTCGTAAGTGTCACCTGCTTCGATAACAGTGAAGGCGTGGTTGTACTTGCCGTTGCGCCACTTTAACTTTTCACCAACACGAATCAAAAAGCCCATAAAACCAGTCGTTCGTGCGTAGCCGGTATCGCCAGCCTTTATTTCACTAGGTTGTAGGTTGACGACACAAGGTGGTCGGTCTTTCTTTGACATTTACGCCTCCCAAGCGTGTTTGGTAAGTCCAAGTTCATGCGCCTTGGTTGGGTTGTCCTCAATCCAAGAGTTGTGGTGATTACAGGCTAGCAAGATACCACTCATGTCTAGCAAGTTTGCGTCGGTGCGTCCTGCTCGTGCCCGTGACAAGATTTCGTGACCGTTGACAGCGCCGAAACAAGTCGTTCCGATTACGTCGCCAATCTGACACTTCCACAGTTCACGCTTGCCAAAGTGAGCAATCATCGCTTCCTTGCGTTGCTTGTTCACTTCTTTGCGTTTTTCACTAACTTGCTTCAGTGGCTTGCGCTCTAACGTGCTCTCTCCTTGCTTCAACGGCGTTCGCTTGAGCGTTGATTCGCCCTGCTTGAGTGGTGTTCGCTTCAGTTGGCTATCGCCACGCTTTAACGGTGTGCGCTTAAGTTGGCTCGTGCCTCGCTTCAGTGGCGTTCTCTTCACTTAATGACCGCCAAAAAGGAAGTAACCAGTGACAACGGCAACGACGATTCCCACGATGGTGATTACCGTGTCCGAGTTATTTTTGCGATAGAACATTTCGTCGTCATTGTAGTCAAAGATTCTTATACGCCAACTATACCTCGGTTATGTCGTCTCAATGGAGATGGCTTTGTTAACGCCCTCAAGCATTGAGATTACCCTTGCGCTAGGCATTACGCCTTGTGCCGTAAGGGTTTGACGCTCGGCTCGTGCCCTCATGTTCTCGTAAGCCCGAAAGAACTGACCACGGATTACGTCTGGGTTTTCTGACAGGCAGATTGTTACCCAGCCAAACGCATCAACGGTCTTGCGAGTTGCGCCAGTGGTTTCGTCGTCGCTGAACTTAGGCGAACCCATACGACCAACCATTCGCACTTGGTTTCTGACTTCGCCCCACGCCAAATCAGCGGTGAGTGGTGTTGTGCCAATCAGTTCGCTCGCCATTTTGCGAAGCCCTGCGACAGTCGGTGGGTATTCCTCGGACGCAATCCACGTCGCTATGGCACCACGCATTATTTCGTAGTCAATGTCCATCAACATAAACGAGTACACCTCAATGGTGTCGGCGGTGATTTTCCAGTTTGGGTAGGCGTTACCTAGCGCCGAGATTGCTTTGGTTGTTTCCTCAGGTGTCATAGGACTTCTCCTTCTATGTAGATTTGTCGTGCTTGGAAGCCAGCAATGGCTCGCTCAACGTTGGACATTGGCGCAACATTTCCGAGAGCGCCGTCGGCGTAATCCTCGTAGCGTTTCTTCGTACCAAAAAAAGTTGTGGGGTGCAAAGTGAAGGTTTGCTCTTCGCCCTCACGCACCTTGGCGTAGTTGATTGTCGCTTTCAGTAGTTCTTCGAACGACACCCCCTCTTTGCGTCGTGCTGAGTAGGCACTCAAGGCACCAGCCTTGTTTAGACGACGTGGATAGTGACCCCAGATTTCCTGAAACTCTAAGGAAAACTTGTTTTCCGCAGAAGAAGTACTCTTATTCTTTGGTACTATTTCTTTTTTAGTTGATTTATTCTTTATTATGTCTACGGGTTTGCCGTCAACGGTTGAGCCGTCAACGGGTAAGCCGTTAACGGGTTTCCCGTCAACGGTAAATCCGTCACGGTGCTTCTTACTAAGGAACCAAAACCCTTGGTCGCCGTAGCCACCTATAGGCATTTCATAGACCGTTCGCTCGACTTCACCAAACGAACCAGTCTCTTGGCGTACATACGCCTTGGTGAGGTAACCGTATTCCTCAAGTTCGTCCAAAATGCGCTTGAGTTTGTCACGCCCAGCGTTGGGCGAAATCGTTGCTAGGTGCTTCATGTTCACTACCCAGTCGTCTTGGAATGAAAGCAAGGTAATCAGCAGACCTCGTGCTTCCCACGAAAGTCGGGTGTCATTGACTGTTCGCTTGTCAATGATGTCAAAGTAGTTTCTTGACGATTCGTTAGAGCGCCTAATGCCCATTTTGCTCCTTCACTAGGTAGAGCACACTACACACTTTTCTCGGCTCAAACAAGCCACCCAAAAAAACTTTGTGTCGTAATGGACACGGGTTGAGTGGTCGTGCTAAAGTCGTCGGTGACGATAACGGTTCCGATTGCGATAGCAAAGGACAAACAGAAAGGTGAACCAATGAGTTCATTATTTACCAAGGCGACGAAGGCTGAAGCAAAAGCCCGAATCGCAGTAACCGGACCTTCGGGTTCAGGCAAGACGTACAGCGCACTGTTGTGGGCTACCGAACTTGCTGACGGCGGAAAGATTGCCGTGATTGACACAGAGCGTGACAGCGCCAAGTTGTACGCAGACCGCTTTGACTTCGACACTCTCTCAATGAGTGCTCCGTACCACCCAGACCGTCTCGTGGATATCCTCAAGGAGGCGGAAGACGAAGGCTACGCCGTTGTGGTGATTGACAGCCTTACTCACTTTTGGAATGGTCAGGGCGGAATCCTAGAGATTGTCGAAAACGCTGGCGCTAAGGGTTCAGGTAACGCCTTCGCAGGTTGGAAGGTAGCAACACCTATCCAGCAACGTATGGTGGACACCATTCTTGCGTTCAACGGACACATCATTACCTCTATGCGTTCTAAGACTGAGTACTCATTAGAGAAGGGCGATAATGGTCGCCTCTCACCAAAGAAGATTGGTCTTGCACCGCAACAGCGTGACGGTATCGAATACGAGTACACGCTTGTACTTGAGATGGACACCGAACACCGCACCATTATTGGCAAGACACGTTGTGAGGCTTTGGCTGACCAAGTGTTCGCACCAAACAAGGCGAAGGACGCTGTTGGAACGTTCAAGAACTGGCTCAAGTCAGGCGACCCAATGATTTCTGACACCGAGCGTGACTCTCTTGACGGACGTATTCGTGCGCTCTCAGCAGAACAGCGCAAGGCTCTCGCTAAGGAGTGGGGCGCAAACGGACTTCCTAAGGTGAATAACCTACCAAAGTCACGCCTCGACGACGCTCTCGCTCTCGTAGCGGAAATCGCCAACAATGCGGAGCCAAACCTAGACGAGGTTGTACCTTCCTAGTTTGACCGCATTGGGGGCTATTTAGCCCATTTGAGCCTTAAAATCCCGTTCTAGTACCGTAACTGGTCTAGGACGGGATTTTGGCATTTAAGGGGGTGTTTGCATTTGTCACACCAACCTGCTAATCTTACTTTAGTAGGGTTTAGTAACTGACAAAGGAGAACAAGTGGACATCGAAATCTACGAACTGGTTTCCAAGGCGCTCGGCAACTTGCGCAGTGGCAACCTTGCTGTATGCGACGCATTGCTGGTTAATGTAATCAACACGTTTGACGCTCGTATGAGCCACCAGTACGATTTGAGCAACGAAGTGGAAGTATCCGACGACGAAATCAACGCAGTATTCGGTAAATCAAAGGTTGAGGCGGACTAATGGGATTGAATGTAAGTTATGACGCTTGGAACGGTTCGTACAGTTCCTTTAACAACTTCCGTAAGGAGTTGTGTCGTGTTGCTGGTGTTGATTGGGATTCGATTGATGACCGTTACGAGTGGTGTAACTACTTAGGTATGTGGAAAGAAACGCCTAGCGACCCACTACTCGTACTGCTCGTTCACTCCGACTGCGACGGATACATTTTCCCTGCGCAGATGGAGCAGTTGGCTAATCGACTTATCGAACTGAAGCCTTTGGTAGATGAGGATTGGCAAGAGTCCGTACAGGATTTTATTGACGCACTTTGGGCTTCACTCGACGACTCCGTAATAATGACCTTTGGGTGACGTGTTACACCCCTCTTGTAGTTTTTTAAATGTAGTAACTGATTAGAAAAGGAAGGCAAAATGCCAAACGAAGTAACCACCACAGACCCGTTCGACTTAACGTTAGACGAGTACCTTGCCTCACAGGGAACGCCTGAGACGTTCACGACTGAGCAAGAGCGATTCACCATCAACACTGAGGACGAGGCTCTTTGGGCTATGCGTCGTCTCGCCCAAGCACAGCGTCGTATTGACGAGGTGAAGCGTCTGGCTAAGGTCGAACTTGACCGTATCAACGCTTGGGTGGAAACCAACACCGTGGGCAACAAGCGCACTGTTGAGTTCTACGAGACTGCTTTGTCCGACTACTTGGTTGCCGTTCGTGAGAACAGTGCTGATGGTCGCAAGTCGCTCGACTTCCCTGACGGTGTTGTATCTAGCCGTATCTCGCCTAGCAAGGTTGAGGTCGCTGACATTGACGCTTTCTTGGCGTGGGCTGAGAGCAACAACCACTCTGATTGGGTTCGTGTCAAGCGTGAGGCTGACGTATCCACTATCAAGAAGGTCGTGGACTTCGCTGGTGATTCCGTCGTAGACCCGATTACTGGAACCACCGTTGCTGGACTCAATCACGTTGAGGGTGGTATCTCGGTATCGGTGAAGGTCACTGACTAACCTCACCGAATGACAAAAGCCCCTATGCGAGGAACTAATCCTTACATAGGGGCTTTTGTTGTTAGAACTTAGAGAGACTTAACTTCAGCCTCAACAGCAGTCTCGGCAACCTTCTCGACCTCTGGTGCGAGTTTGGTTTCCTCTGCCTTTGCGTCGGCTTCGACGACTGGCTTTTCCTTGGCTACTTCAGACTTAACGTCGGTTTCTGCGACCTTGTCTTCCTTGTGGAAAATGCCTTCGATTGCTTCTTCTGCCTTTTCAAAAATACCCATTGGGCACCTTCACTTTCTATTGATTGTTTTGGTCTCGTTGAATGATTTGTGTTTGGTTTGTGTCCAAACGTTCACCTGCCGACAACGCTCGTGGCAAGTCTTTTTCGGCTAGGGAGCGGTGCCAACCTAAGTGGCGCTCAACCTTGTCCTCGATGCTGTCAAAACGTAAATCCATACGGGCGAAGTTTGCGTCAATGCGGTCAAACTTTGCGTCTAGTCGCTCAAAGTGAGCATCCTCTTTACCCTCTACCTGCTTTGCTTCTTTGCGTCCTTGGTGGGCTGAATACCACGCTGAGGTAGCGGCGAGTGTTGCAGGCACGGCGGTAATACACGCCGCAATGATGTATGGGTATTGAGTCGCACCTGCCATACCCAGATTTTAGACCACGGTTGGCGAAATCTTGTTACGTCGCAGGACCTTCGTTGTAGACCGTGAGAGTGGTTGGTGTTTTCTTTGACGTAGACGTTTTTGGAAATGGATTAGTCGGTGCGAACTGAATGTTCCACGTCACATTTTCCGTTGTGTTGCTTGGTGTGTTGTACCCAGTTTCTAAACCGACATACCAAGTGAAGTCAGAGTTAGTAAACATCTTCTTCCAATCACCTGCTTGAGCGGTTGGCTCACTAAGCGACCATACGATAGAACCCGATACCGTGTAATACCCCTGTGTAGGAATAGAAATCTGGCTAACAGGCGTATAGACCGTCTCATTCTGCGTGACTGTGGTTGTTTGTAGCGTGTCAGGTGGGGCAAATACGCCAATAGAAAAGTATCCGTCGCTTGACGGTGTTCCAGTAACAAGAATCGTCGTGCTGATTTCTATTTTGTAGAACTGGTTGGGCAATACTTCGCACGAGATGTTCATTGACGCACCAGTGCCACTCGTCGGAACAAGTGGCAAGTCTGAGCGAGAGATAGGCGTGGTGAATAGGTGAGAGTCTTGCCAAACCTTGCGACCTAACAAGTGTGAGTGAGCGCCCTGACCACCGTTACCCGTGGTCGTCGTTGTTACGCCATTGTTGGTGATTGTCGAGCCGTTGGTCGCAGGCGTATTTCCAGCGATGGCGCTTTGGACAATAGCGTCAGTACCCGAAAGGTTCACCCAAACAGTGTCATTGAGTTTTGGCGTGTAACTAGATACATACGCTACGCCGTGCAGTGGTGAATCATCGCCAGACAACTGAATACTCAGTAGCGGACCGCCAGAACCAGAACCTTCGTAGTTTGGGTCAAATCCAATCACCTGCGCCATACGCATTGACTCAGACGGCTGAGGGTCAAACTGACCACCGTTAGCAATCGAGTTGGTTAGTTGTACAAAGTCAACGGGCTTAGCCATTAGACACCGTCGTATGCGGCGCTACGGATAGCGTCTTGCTTGGTTCCAGTGCGACGTGAGCGAGCCGTGAACTGTTGTGGTGAAGTAATGTCCAACGGCGTAACAATCTTGTCGAGATACACGGGGACAGAACCGTCCGTGGGAATCGTCGGGTCGAGAAGTGCCGTCCCCTTGCGGTAGTCCAACTTGGGCGTAAATGGCTTGACGTAGATTACAGTATCGCCAACCTTGGCTTGAGCGGTAACAATAACTTGGTCTTTGCCAGCGTCAGAGAAAATCACGAGGGCATCGCCAACGTCAGCCACAATCGTTTTTCCAGCAACCGACGTTGTAAGAGGTGCGACCTTGAGACTTGAGATTGTATTGCGACCCGTGTTGCCGTTCAGCGAGCCAATCACGGCTTGGTTATCAAAAACACCAACACGCTGACGGCGAAGTAACACAACCATGTCAGCGTCGAGGGCTGGGTTGGTTACGCCTTCAAACGTTGTTGCGTCGTCGCCACCAACAAACCAGTTGAGGTAGGTGTCGGCGGCGCTTTGTACCATTGCCTGCGTCGTCAGTTTCTTGCGACCCGGCTCGTAGCCCACCATACGTCCATACGAACCAAGGTAGTAAGTAGGCGAGTTGGGGTCATCATCAACGGCAACGGCTCGCAACGGTGTCTTAGAACCAGTGTTTTCACCAGTGGCAATGACGTAGTTGGCAGCCTTTGTATCGCTGAGTTTGCGACTGATTTGCGTCAGAAGACCACCTTGACCGTCACGAAACTGCCAAACAGGGTTCATGCTGTTGGGGTCAGGAACTTTGCGCAAGGTGAAGCGACCACGCTGGTCAATGTACAACATACAGTTCACCGCCGAGGCGAGGGCAGAGATTTGCGTCCAAGGTGATTGCGACTGTGACGACGTAACGTTGGTTGCGCCCATAATGATTGGCGAAGTAATCAGTGCGTCCTTTAGACCTTCAGCGAAGTTAAATACTGGTGCACCGAATACGGCGTGACCAACGGGCCAGCGATTGTTGATTAGGTCTTTAATCGCCTCTTCATACGTCGAGGCAACATAGGTCTGTTCTGCGGTGGTGTCAGACTTTGCCAATGGCACGGTGTATTGGGTTTTCCAAACTGTTACGGGGCTAGTCCAAGCGTTACGGGCGATGTTCACGGACAGGTCGGCACCAGAGACGGTGATTGAAAACTGCCCGTCTGTTTGCTCGTCAACATCTACTTCGTTGATACGAAAAACGCCTAGCGGTACAAGTTCGTAGGGTGGGTTTTCGGCTAGAGCGATTGCCCACGGCGGAACGTCAGGCGAGGACTTTTCAGTAAGGTTGTCAAAGCGAAGCAAGTAATCGGGGATGTTTGCTTCCGCTTCCCATAGTTGCCGTGGGATTCGGTCAATGTCCCAAATAACACCACGGTAAATAAAGCAGTGCTGACCATAAATGTTGAGCGGACCGTAATCGTTCGTAGGTGCCGACGTATCAGAAACGCCGTCAGTGGAGTAGACGATTTCAGTATTGGTTACAAACGAAAACGAACGGCGGAAGTCAACGGAAGTGTTGTCCACCGTGACGGTGCCAGATGTCACAGGAATGTTGTACGTCACGCCCTTAGGTGTGAGGGTTTTCACTACAACGATTGGGCGGTGCGAACTTTGTAGCGAAAACGCCATACGCTCGCTAATGCCCAAAGCATCTGCGGAACTTGCGATGGTAGGTGGTAAAGGCATTACTTCTGACCGTACATGAAACCAAAGTTTGGCGGTGCCGCCTCGACGTAGGTGATTGAGAGGGAACGATACGGCTTTCCAGAAGCGGCTTGGTGGGTCGCCGTAATGTCTTGGCTCACAAAGATGTAGCGACGCTCGGACTCAACGGGGTCAATCAGAACCAGCGTTTCACCAAGGTTGAGCATATCTATGAAGTTCTGCCAGTTGTCCTCGTCCGTCCAAACAATCGTAATCGTTGCGTCACGCCCCTGAACAACACCAGCAATCGTAAGTGGTCGGCTGGCTCCCATTGGGTAGAACACGCCAACAGGGTGCTTTTGCGTTTCTTGAATACCGTTTTGTACGAGAACAGGGAATCGCAAGGATTCGTTCGACGTACTTGATAGCCACCACGATTGGTTTTCTACAATAGGTGCTTGCGCAGGTGGTGAAGTAACGCCATTGACGACAATGCTATTGCTTGAAGCGTCAATGTACGATGAGTTAGCGGTGACACGGTAGAAGGCGACGGTATTGGGGATTACGTCATAGTCGGTGATTGAAGCCATACCCGAACTGTCTGGTGTTAGTTGCGAACCGTTCCATACAGGGTTCCACGTCACACCAAAGTCCTCGCTCTTTTCGAGTGAGTAGTAGTACGAGCGCCCAGAGGTGTTGGTGTAGCCAGCACGGTTCCAGTTAAATACCGCCACTGGTGTTCCCTGCTTCTGAGCGTAGGCAAATGATTGCGTAATGCTGGTTGTGAAGGCATTAACTTGCGTACCGCTTTGGTAGTTGTATTTCAGTGGCGTTTGCAGAACCACGTTGTTGCTGCCGTCCCACGACGGGTCAATCAAAACAGTTTCAGTGGTGTCAGTGCCAGTAAAGACTGTGCTCGACTCCTTTTTGAGTTGTGCTGTGGTTAGACCGTTGTAAGTCTTGGTCTGACTTAGCGATTGCTCCAGTTGTTGCGACGCTTCGTTGATTTCCTGCATTTCACCTGTGTACATAGCCTGTCGTATGTCAAGGTTGGTTTGTGTTGTTGAAGGCAGGCTGACATAAACGTTCAGTACCAGTTTGCTGTTGATTGACAATCCCTCAACGCTGTCAAGCAACAGTGACGTAGTTCCTGCGCTTGCTGATGCGCTAAGAACGGTGTCAAGGATTGGGTCGCCACCGCCTTGGTGAAGTTCGTAAGAGCCATTGTCGTTGGTGGGGTCAAACAAGAAAATAGTTCCAGCGCCCTCAGTTGGCGTAGAGGGTGGCAATACAAACGCACGGTCAGGTGAAGGCGTATTGAGTTCAGGAATAGGCGACTGAAGGGTCGGTAGAGTCGTGCTCAACACAGTGAAGCCTTCGTACAAGTCTGGGGTTAGTGCTTTCACCATTGGGTTGGAAATACCGTAGACACTGTTAGCGGAAACGCCTTCGAGCAAGATACGAGGACAAGCGTATGAAGCGCCTAGAGTCATTGTGTCTGCCGTGAGGGTTGGCGTACCACTGGTGATACGCACTGGCACGGTTGTTTCTCCAGCCTTAACAGGAGCAGTCGTTACGGCGGTAACGCCACTGCCCATTGTGATTTCAGTACCAGCAACCAGCGCAGTTGTGATGCCAGTGCCGAGGGTGTACGCAGAGCCAGTACTCATAGGAGCGTTGGTGTGGTCGTACAAGAGGTTAGAAACAAGCGTCAGGGTGTTACCGCTAACCGAGGAAACTTGCACCAGTTCCGAAACTGGGTACTGGTCAAGTTCAATAAGCGTTCCACTGGTGATTGAAGTAAAGGTGCTTGAGTTAAGTACCAGTTGATTTGAGCCAGAAGAACCCGTGCCCTGTAGAAGGTTGTTGGTCGTTGTGACGGAGTAGAAGTTGGCACCCGTGGCGACTGTGCTGATAGGCGACTTGGCGACCATAGCAACGGGCTTCCACGATTTACTGCCGCCAGCAGAACCAATCACCACGCCGGGGATAGGGTTGTGCCGTGTGGGGTTACTGAGGCTTCGTGTGCCGTCGTCTGTCTGAATCCAGTTACCAAACTGGTCGTACCAGTCGAGGAACAACTTGACAGTTGGTGAAGCCGAACCAGCGACAACTGTTGCCCAAGCGGCAAAACCGTAAGTAAGTCCAGCATTGACTGGCACGGTGTTCGCCTGAGCGTTCCACGACGAAGTTGAAGAGAACCAGCCGTTATTGGTAATACTGATTTCAGCATTACCGCTTTGAGTGGTCTTCATAACTAAGGCGTGTGTTTGCTTGGCTGGTTTGGTTGTCGTTGAGCCAGATAACTCGCCACCAAAGTAAGGCGGATAGAAAACAGAAACCGAGGCGTGACCTAGCGGATAGTTAGCGTCGGGGATAAACGGAACCACTGGGATTTTGGTTGCGCCAGCCTTGATAATGAGTGACGAGGAAGGAATCAGCGTAAGGGTAAGACCGCCGTACTGTTGTCCTGAACCCGTGCCGTCGGGGTTTAGACCTTCGTAGGCAGGGGTAATGATGTTGCCGTTGGTCAAGATAACAGTAAAGGTTGTTTGACCGTTTGGCAATACTGACGAAGCCGTGTTGGAACTAATGGTTGCGCCCAGAGGAACACCAATGGCATCAACTTGGTAGTTGACGTATTGGTTGGCGGTAACCGTTGGGAGATTGGTGCCAGTGATTTGTAGCGCATTGAGGGGAAGGTAAATCAAATCAGCACTTGCGCCCGGTGTCCACGACGTGTTTGAGTTTTGGTTGCCAATGGCATAAACAGGCGTTGAACCATCGCCTGACGAGAAGGTGATTGGTTGGGCGCTAGCAGGGTCAAAACCAACAACGAAGTCTTGCGTAGCATTGACGCTGTTGTACCCGACAATCTCAACCTTTGGCGTGAGGGTGCCTGTCGCAGAGGACGACGATGCGCTGGTGCCAGCAGTGTTGAGTGCGCTAGCGGTGGTGCTAGGCGTAGGAGTGGTGGCTGTTGAGGCGGCGGTTGAGGACTTGCCAATGGTTAAGTAGTCGCCACCCTTAATGCTTGTTCCCTTGTAGAAACCGGGGGAAATGGTGACTTTTGCCAACGATTTTTCTTGCGAAGGGGGCGTCCAAAAGATTTCAGTACCAGCGGGTATTTGAAAGATTTGGTTAGGCAGGTTGAACCCACCACCAGACTTGATTGGCTCAATGTGCAAAACGCCCGGACCACCAACAAGGTGTGTTGCGTTATTGGAGTTCCATCCTCCATTGGCAACAGCGGTTTGAGCGACGGTAACGGCTTGAGCAAGCGTTACTTTCAGACCAGCGCCGTTTTTGGTAATGGCTTGGTGACCGTCCAGTGACAAGGTTGCGCCAGCGGCGATGTTGGGAAACAAACAAGCGGTGCCTGAGTTGTTAGCACTGGCAAAGTAGTTGTCAATCGCAGACGTAGAGGTAAAAGTGAAGGGAATAGACGTAACTGGTGATTGCGTGGAACCACTTACCGTCTTAGACACCCTACCGATAATGATTGGACCAGACGACGTACCGACGTAACTGACGTTGGTGATTGTGACGTTGGTTGTAATGTCGCCAATACTTTGACCATTGACCTTGATGCCGAGTTGGGTGACAAAACCCTTATCGCCAGCCTTTAGCGAACCCGGATTGGGAACCCATAGGAAAGTTCCGTTGTGATTGTCTTGGCTAGAAGGGCGAGACAAGAGCGGATAAACACCGTTTGAACTCACCGTGCCTGATGCGCCACCACCAGTTCCACCACGACCAACCATAACAGTCTTGGTTTCTGCGACCTTGCTAGACCATGAAATAGTGCCAACACTGCCGACGTAAATGTCGTCTTGAATACCGTAGGTGACTTGTGCGCCCACTGCGTGTGACGTTGCGGTTGTGCCGTTGTAGCCACGTTGCTCGATGGTGAAAGTGTCAGCGGTCTTTGAAGTTCCGTCAACGTTGTTGCGCAAAAGGATTTGCTCATTGTCAATCTGCACCCAGAAGGGCGTGTTGCCCGTTGGGAAAGAAAGCGCCGCTACTGCTGTGGACGTTTCACCAGAAACCTTGAATGTGCCCGTGCCAGTACCTGAAAGAGCGCCAACCGTTTGAACGTAACCGATTGCGCCAACGGGGATACTCGAAATAGCCGTTGTGGCCGAGAGGTTCTGACGCAGAGGGATACTTGTTTGAGCAATGTCCAGTACGGTGTCGGCGGTATCACCACTCGCACCCGGCAGTGTGTTAGTTGTGTTGGCAGACCATCCACCTACGCCACTGGTGAAGTCACCGTTGTCGTCAGATAGAAGGTTGTCCGTGCTTTGGATAACAATGTTGTTAAGCGAGTTGTCGTTGTCCGTGTAAATGGACATAATGGGCGACTGAGGTTGTTCAATCACCACGACAAACGAAGCCGCTTCCCAGTCTCCCAGCCAGTCTTTTCCTTGAAACTGCTTGGCTACTTGAACGTAAGCCCAGTACATTTCACCACTGATAAAACCATCGTTGTGAGAAATAGAAACTTGGTTGGTTGTGTCGGCACCCGTTAGTTCGCCTACAAAGAAGGGGTTGGTGTCGGGGTCAAAGTCGGCAGATTTCACTACAAAGTCAGGGAAAATGCGGATGCGCCAGCCCGTTTGTGGGTCGCCGTCATAGTCGTCAAAGTCCCAAGAAATGTAGTTGTCAATAACAATGTCAGGGTCGGCGCTGAAAACCATGTTGTCTGACGGGGCGAAGTTAATGTTCTTGGCGATTGGCGACGATAAAAACTCAATGTTGTGACCCATTGTGCTTACGGTGACGTTTTCACCTTGGGCAACTTGACCCGTGACTTCGTGCTTGACGTTGTTAAGGTCTTTGGCTGTCCATTCGTTGCCGTTTGGTGTTTTGGAGAGTTGGCTTCCCTTAACTACCGTTTTGCCACCGTTGCGCTTCGGCGTGACTTCTTGTGGGGGCGTTTTCTTGCCCGTGGTGGAATCCTTGATACTGAGGCTGAGTTTGCTGGTGGACATTACGAAGTGACCTCTACGGAGTATTGAGGCTGGACGCTGTTGATACGGCTTGTCCGCCAAGTGTTGCCGTCAAACATTTGGAACTTGCCGATTGAAGGGTTAAACGCAATGTCGCCGGGCGCAGGATTGCTTGGCGTTTCGCTGTATGAAACGATTTCACCAAGTGAGTGAGCGTACTTTGTGGGGCTAAACAGACCAAGAACCCAGTTGCTACCGCTTTGTACTGGTGCGGTTGTGGGGTAAATGGTTTCTTGGGTTGCACCTGAGCCAACCGATAGTCCGTAAGGTTTCACAAAAGAAACATTACCTAAGGAAAACGTAGTTGCTGTTGTTGTCGTGTCGAGGGCGTTTGAGGAAAGAACAAGTCCACTAACACCGTAAAGGATAAATGTCTGTCCGTTAACGATTGGGAGAAGCGCAGGAGCGTTAGCAAGGAGCGTGGTGCCGTTAATGTCGACTACTTGTGTCTCGTAAGGGAACGCCGAGATAAAAAGTGTGCTTCCGCTGGTGGAAAATATTGCTTGCTTAGAAAGCGTCAAAGTTGTTCCGACGACATTCTCTACTGTTGTGCCAGCAATGATTCCGCTACCCCAAACTTGCATACCCTGAGTTATACCTACCGCCGTAGGAACAACTACCGTCGAGGAAGATGCGGTCAGGCTTACAGTTGGCATTGCCGAGATAATGTACTGACCAATCCAAGCCGTCGCAGGTGGTGTGGCAATCGTAAGGCTTTGCGAGCCAGCGGCGCTAGATGCCGTGGTGGAAACTGTTGCTTGTTCGTTGCACACAAAGTCCGTAATGATAGGAGTGCCAGAGAAAAGACTGCCGTTACCGCAGTTGATTGCGTAGCCAGTTGCGTCGGTGATGTTCAGCAACATAGCGTTGTTCCACGTCAGCCAGTCTGCTGACGAAGCAAAGGAAACGATAGGGCTTCCTTCTTGTACGTTGCCGTTAATGGTGACCGATACTGCATTGTCGTCAAAGGCGTAAAGGGGCGTAAAGGGCTTGACTGGGATAAAGGTTGAGTGGGTGTCGGTGTGGTTCGCAACCGTGAGGGCTTGGCTTACGCCGTTTTCACTAACCATAATCACATCGCCAGCCGAAAGGTTTTCGTTCAGACCGACGACACAAACAGTGTTTACTGAGGTGAATACGCCGTTTGAGCCTTGCGACGCTGGGAAGTTGTAGTGCGCCGAGGTTGGTTGAACAGGAACATTAACGTCGCCGGGCATACAAATGGTCACAACGTCAGTGACAACGGTTGAGCCACTGGTGGTGTTTCCTTGAAAGAAAATGCCCTGCGTAAAGTCAGTAATCGTTTGATTCCCCGAAGCAGTGGCGCTTGCGCTCATAACAATCGAACCCGTCAGCGCATTGACCGAGGCAATCGTGGTACCGAGTGGGATACCGTTGCCCGAAATAGCGTCACTCGCATTGAGGTTGCCCGTAGAGGATACAACAAAGTTCTGCTGGTTTCCACCATACATAAGCGTCACGATTGAGCCAGACGGAATAATAGAAGGCAGTGGGGTTGTGTAGAGGTTGCTGACGTACTGACCAGCAAAAATGTCGCCACTGCCGAACGTTACGGGTGTGGCGGTTGTCGTAGCCGTGGAATAAACAGGATTATTGGTGCTGTCAACGATTGTCACCATACTGTTGATGCCGTCAACCGCTCCAATGAAGTTTCCACCAATGGTGCTCGGCAAAGCGTAACCAGAGATTGCTTGACCGACAGCGAGAAGCGTGGTCTTTGGTACCTTGATGACATTGCTACCAGCGGTGGTCGAGCAGTTGTAAATGATTCCACCAAGGTAGAAGTTTGGAACATCAATCTTGGCGTATGACGTGTTGGTGTCAAATGAGGCAAGTTGGATTGCCGTCATGTCTGGGTAGGTGTCGTCCGTCGGGCTGGCAAGAATCAGCACGTTGTTACCTGACGAGTCAACCGAGGTTGAGGAAACAATCACGTTGTCGTCGCACAGTTTGATGGCGAATGGTGCGCTCGTAGGCAAAATGCCTGTCTTGACGTAGGGGATAGTGGTTGTACCTAACAAAATGTTGCCCATTACACGACCAAGTTCAGGTGGCAAAATCGAGTTGAACTGGTAAATGGTTGGGAACATGGTCGGGAAACCAGCAGGGCTAGCCACTGCGATTTCACTACTGTTGCTCTCAACGCTCGAAGCAACGGATGTATTGACCGTGGGCGAACCGGCTGAGCCGGGGGCGTACCAAGGCAGAGTCATTCCTACTTCAGCACTGGCGTTTACGGTGTCCGCACCAGTGGCGTTCGAGGCAACAATGGCTGGGTCGTTGATACCCGTGTGGGCACTACCGAGGATTGGGGCACCCTTGGCGTGTGAGTTGACAAAACCGTTGCCGATAGAGAACTTCACTACTTGGAGTGCTGAAGGTTCGCTGAGGTTGAGGATGACGTTGCCGGGTTGGAAGGCAACCGCCTCAATGGTTGAACCTGCAACAATGCCGTTTGCCGTTATTGGGCTTAGCGTCGCACCAACAGGGAAAGCGTCTGAAGCCGTAATGTTGGTCGGCACATTGACTGCGTTGTGGTTTAGCACAACCGCAGGGTAGGAAATCAAGGACGTAGCAACGTTTGTGATTGAGAAAGAAGCAGTAGAACTTGGCGTTCCACCAGTCCAAGAGGCTACCGTCAGGACAGTTGCGGTGTTCGAGACGATAACTGCGGTGCTACTTCCTGCGTTAATAAATGAGCCAGCCCACTGGTTTGTCGTCCAAGTAGCCGAGGAATCTGTCAGCGTCGTTGTTGAACTTGCCGTGGCAGTGCCTGAGAAGCCGACATTTGTGGTGAAGTTGCTAAGAGTTACAACTTGACCGTTGATGTTCGTAATATAGACACCAGAAGGCATACCCGTTCCGCTAAGTGAAGAGTTGACATACCAGTCAACTGGGTCGCCAATCAAAAGCGTGGTGGAAGATGAAGTTGCACCGGGCCAGTTGCTTGACAAAGTGAAGTGTGTTGAGTCAGTAATCGAGGCGATTGTCAAAACGTTGTTTGTCGCCGCTGGGGTGAAGGTGAAAGTAATGCCCGTTCCAGTTCCGCTAGGGATTTGGTTCAGCGTGACCGTTGGTGTTCCCTGTTGGCTAAAGACGTTTGTAACGACGGTTCCAGCAGGAATATTGGTTCCTGTGACCACCATTCCAATGGCAATCGCACCGCCCGTGATGTTTGTCAAGGTGTTCAAAGAGGCGTTTGGCGTTCCGTTGTGGGTACTGATGTTTCCAGTAGCGGTAACTGTTCCAAGTAGCGCCGAACTAGTGACGGGCATACCTACCGAAAGGTTGGCTGTGGTATTCGACCCCGTACCGCTCAATGTCACGGTTGTGGAGCCGTTGGTGACTGACGAGCCAGACATAGCGAACTCGCCAGCAGAGATAGCAAGAGCACCGGGCGTGACAATGGCTGGGTTGCTTTGTCCACCGTGTGCGTTTTCAGTACCACTGGTCAGTGGGATAACGCTTGAGCCGTTCCAACTTTGTGCGACCTGAACGTACTCGCTCAGAAGTCCGTCGCTGATGTAAAGGTTGTCACCAATAGAGATTCCAGCAGGGCTAACGACAGAAATCGAAGTAGCGCCAGCGGTAGTGACTTGCGCCAGTACCGTCGGTACGCTCAGAGAACCAAGTGCGCCCCACGCTTCTGAAGTTGTGAAGATGCCTGCGGTGAGGTTTGGAACGCAAACGGGTTCGCCAGCACTGTGGGAGTAGGTGAAGGTCTGGTTAGGAGCAAGAGTCCACTTCACGGGAACGGCTGGGTAATAGTTGGGCTTAATACTGGTTGCGCCGTCCACACGCTGAGAAACGCCAGAGAGAAGTACGGCTTCTTGTGTGTCGCCACTACCAATAATGACGATTCCACCACTGACTGACAAATCGAGGTTTGCTACGGTCTGCCAAATGTTTCCGCTACTGTCGGTAACCGTCGAACTTGTTGGAGGCGGATTCACCACAATGGAGTCAGACGTACCAGCAATAACTGGCGTGTTGAGGGTTGTGCCGTACAAAGAGCCGACAACGGTGGGCGTAACTGATTCAAGGTCGCCTACGTTGGTCGAGCCGAAGTAGCGGTCACCAGACTGGTAACTCGCTACGACTGTGTTGGCGGAGTGGTTGTACAAGAACGGGTTTGAGCGTGTGATTACACCACTGCCCGAAGTAGTGCCAGCAGTAACATCAACCGCCGACTCGGTGCCAATCGAACCTTCCCAGACATACACGCCTGACAATGGGAAGTTGCTGTTTCCACCAACGTAGCCACCGACGGGCTTCTGTAGGGTATTGGTCGCAGTGTTGATAACAACGGTTTCGCCGTCAATGTCCGAAGGAGAAACCATAAAAATGGTGTTCTGATAAACAAACTGGTTGATTCCCTTGTCCACCAAAAGAGCCATTTTGCTGGTGCTGTCCATTGTGATTTCTGGTGTTACTTGGCTAGCGAAGGTTTCGGGGATTGCCGAACTTCCGCCAGTGACGCACATACCGTTGCTGACCGTTTGGGTAACGGGCGAACTAAGGGTCAGGGTGATTGGAACCGACGTGCCGTTGACCGCCACAATGGTGGTGTTGTTGGGGATGCCCGGTCCGACAATGGAGTTATTCGCTACAAATCCGCTAGCACTGCTTGAGTCTGAAGGCAAACTATTAGCGGTAATCGTTGCTGAACCTGCGGAGTAACTAGCCGAGAACGAGCCGATTGGGGTTTCACCACCAAGAGCAGTGTTAGACAAGTAAATGACGTTGTTTACGGTGTCAATGTTGCTGGCGAACGTGTTGAATGTCACAGTGGTGGGCCATAATGAGCCGGGTGAACCCTGAGGAACAACTACTGGGTTTGTAATGTTGATACCGAAGTTCTGTGACGTTGCCGTCATAGTCAGCGGAACACCATTGAACGAAAGTGTGTCGTTTTGCAAACGAAGTGTCGTTGATTTCGACAAGGTGATAGTTGTACCCGAAACTGCCGATACAAACGTGCCCGAAAGTACGCCAAGACCAGAAACAGCCATTCCAGTAATAATGGACAGGTCGCCGTTGGAATCTACCGCTGGGTTGCTAGCGACGGTAATGGACGTGCCTTGTGAGGTTTGGTTGGCAACCGTGGTGAAAGACTGAGGCGTTGGCAACTGACCGCTACTGCTCAAGGTAATGAGCGAAGGCTCTACACCCGACGTGTAGGTTGACTCACTGGTTCCACCAGTCACGGATGCGACCACGGCGGCTGGCGATAGAGGCAAGTAACTACTTGAGTCTGTGACAATCCAACCCGACGAAGGAATGGTGAAGCCCGGACTTACTGGGCTAACAGTGAGGTTAGTTAGGTTGTGGGTCGCCGCTGAACCTGCTACTGCGTATGAACCCGTGTAGACATACGGCTCAAAGGTGTAGCCACCATTGACGGTTTCACCAAGTGCGTCAACAGGGGTTACGTTTTGTGCGAGGTTGTCAAAGAAACCCGGCAAGAAGATGCTTTCACTAGCGTTGATTGGGTTAGTACCGACTGTTGTAGAACCTGACAAAATCATTCCGTGAACAAACTGACCGTTACTTAGTTTGAGCCAAGTACCGTAATCACCAGTAATAAATCCTGCACTTCGTGTGCCATCTACTTCCGTGGTGCTTGCCTTGGCGATGGCGTTTAAGTACACACCACTTTCAGCAGGCAAGCCGTTTATTTCAAATCCTGAATAAGGTGCCAGAACGCCAACAACCTTTGAGCCGTTCAGCCCCCAGGCGTTGCCGTCGTCTTGGAACGTTACGCCTTGCCACTCTTGTGAACCCTGAGGTGGCAAAAGGATTGAAGCGCCGGGTGCGTGGTAGTTGAGCAACGGCGTGGTGAAAGTCACATAACACAACTGAATCGCTGGCGAAGGCTGGATAAAAGTAAAGTCCACGCCTGTCGAACTTGCCGTTGCCAACTGCGAAAGAGTAACCGTCGTTCCCGAAATGCTGGTGATAGTCGTACCAGAAGGAATGTTGGTGCCAGTAACCGTGTAGCCCACATACACCTTGGTGACTGAAGCAACAGGCAGGTAGCCCGAACTTCCAGTCGGAGGTGTGGTGAGGGTAATGGTCTTACCGCTGACGTTACCGTGAACGGTAACCTCGTTGGGGTGGAAGTCACTGACAACGCTTTGTACCGTAACTGATTCGACACCGTTATTCTGAGTCAGCGTCACTGAAGGGTTTTCAGTACTGTCAATCCACGTCGGTGGCGTTGTACTGCTTCCCTGAATGGTCAGAACGTCGCCGGGCTGGATAAGGGGTCGTCCGTTAATGACGTTGGTGTTTAGCCAGATGCTTTGGTCGCCGGGGCGAGTAATGCCGTTTGTACCGCCAGCACTAATCTGAAAGCCCGAAGCGTGGTGAAAAACGGGGTAGCCAACATACACGGTTGGGTTGATTGTGTAGGAGGAACCGCTGAACGAGAAGGACGCTACCGACTTGCTGGTGGACAAGCCTGTAGCCAAAGTCACGCTGAAGGTTGAGCCAGAGGCGCTAAACGAGGAAACCTTGTAAACTTCAGGCGTGTTAGGTGCGAGCGTCGTGGGGTTGTAGTCAACAATCACCACATACAAGTCCTCGCCCGATGCTGGGCTAAAGAAGGAAGTGCTTGAACCGACGTTAAACGTTGTCGTGCCAGAGTTCCACGTTGTCTGACCAGCAGTAGATGGTTGCATTGTCGTGACGTTGCTTTCGCAGACAATAACGTCGCCACCAGAAGCGCCAGAGAAGATTTCACCAACAACAAAGGTTTCGGCAGAAGAACCAGAACCGACAGTGATGTGCTGACCTACTGAGTAGTAACCGCCAGTTCCTGCCGTGATTTGGAAAACGTTTGGAAGGGCGAATGGTGTTCCTGTGCCAACAATGTCGTAGAGGCTTTGACCGTCAGGACCGTAGCCATTAGGTAGTGAGAACGTCGCCGTTGAACCACTCGCCGTTACGCCAGAGTTGAAAACCCACGGCTTATTCGAGAAATAGCCTGCTGATGAAGTTAGGGATGCGGAAACAGAGTAGGTCGGCGCTAGGTACGTCTGATTTGAATACTCGATAGCAAGGTTGCCGTAAGTATCTATCTGAGTTCCTGTGTATCCGCCACCAATGGTGACACCAATGCCAGCATCGCCAACGGCAATAGCGCCTTGAGAGGCGAATGGACTTGACGCTAACTGCGTAACACCGATTTCACCACTAGGAGTAAGGCTTACGTTGCTAACAGGCGAGAGTTTGTAGTCCCAGAAAATAACGGGCGCACCAACAATGGAGGTTGAGCCAATGTACGAACTGGTAATCAGCGCAGAGCCGTTAATACCGCCGTCGATTGGGTAGTTAACAGCGTCCCACTGAGGGTTGTACAACGTAACGGCATAACCGTTTTGAGCACCTTGACCAGTTGAGTAGGACGCAGTAATGCTTTCGGCAATGTAGCGAGTAACGATAGTAAGTGTGGTGTTGGCAACAGTACCTGTCGCCGCTTGGCTTAAGGTAATAGTCGCACCAGCGCCGTTACCGCTCTTAGCCGTGACATAAGCGCCAGCACTTACTAGTCCGCCACCACCAGTTGAGTTGGTAACTGCTGATAAACCATTTGCGCTACTTTGAGGTACTACCTCACTAACGCTTCCCGAAACGATGTTGGCAACCTTGCTACCCTTGGTGAGGTTTACTACAACGTTTTGAGTGTCGGGAACGGTTGATGCCGTGTCCATTTGGATGTTGTAAACACCATTGGTAGGACCAGTAATGCTGAGAATCTTTGCACCAGAGCCAATGCCGTTACCAGAAAGAGACGCACCAACGTATGACTGACTTAGCGCCGTTGAGGTCAAAAGTGTGTAGTTGTCGCTCGTTGCGCCATTGGATGTCGAGTAGACGTTGGCAGTGAAGGTTGAAGTTGTAGTTTGACCCGGTGCGTATGTCGGCGTAACCGCCGTGACGATTGCTGTTCCGCCGGGCAAAATCTCACCGCTATAAGTGGCTTGTAAACCACTGCGACTTGTGACACCAGAGATGTAGTCGCTAACAATGTCACCGACAGAAGGAACAATACCTGAACTGCTACCGAGTCCCATATTCACAACGCTGGTACCAGTTATGTCTAAGTTGGTGTTGGTGATTGCGGCGAACCAAGAATGTGCGGCTGTATTTGGCAACATAGGGGCAGTGTTAGCAATAAGCGTCGAGCCACTAACAAAAAGAACCGCTTGAGGAACGTTGGCGGGCCAGTATGTTCCCGTTGGGTCACTAAACGATTGGCTCGTTGTAATCGAACCGCTGATAATAGTAAGAAGTGGGCTACCGGGTGTAAGCGTTACAACGAGTGCAGGTGCAGTTGAGGAAACGCCGTCAGGGGCAACGGTAAGAGAAATGACCGAGGGTATGATTTCACTAGTGGTCGAGATTGCTGGCGAGTTGCCCACACCAGTCTGCGTCCCCCAGTAGCCAGTGTCAGTGAACTGAACACTCGTGCTTGACAGTGCCGCCGTCAAAGGCTGGTTGAGGGTAATCGTTGTTCCGCTTACGTTGGTGACGTAGTAGTAGTTAGAGGCACCAAAAGCCGACTCGTTGCTTGTTCCCTGTACAAACATACCCACTTGGATTCCAGTAGCACTGGCTACGGTCATCGTCTTTGAGCCGTTTGTTCCCGTAGCGGTAGTGGTGATTTGCCACGTTCCCGAAGGCGCAGGGTTGATTGAGTTGAAAACGCTTCCGTGCAGGAATGGCTCTTGATTGTAAGTTGCACGGACGTATCCGTAACTAGAGCCACTGCTGATTACGTCAGGCTCAGCGCCGAGAAGCGTTACTGGCGACGAAGCACCAAACTGACCTGTGTAGTTGGTGGTTGACAGAATCGGGTTGCCTGAAGCGTCCACCATCGAGATAGTCCCACCAACACCCGAACCCGAAAGGGTAACCGAGCCAATGAGTGCGCCCGTAGGAATGTTGGTTCCCTGAAGGGCGTAGCCAATGTATCCGTTGCTTGTGGGAGTTGGTGAAAACGCAGTAATGGACGAAGTAACGGTAATGACTGCCGAGCCACTCGTTAGGTATCCAGAGAACTCGCTTACCGTGTTGGCTTGACCAGAGTTGGAGAAACTTCCTGTTGCCAGAACTGTGGCGTAACTGCCGTCTGTGTTTTGGAACCAAGGGGCAGTAATGGTTTCGATTGTCTGCGAGCCTGTCGTTGCTGAATACACGCCAGTGAACTCGTAGGGCGGATTAACAAAAGCAGGATTGCCGACCAACGTACCTGACGGAACGTAGTTTCCAGTAACCGCCATGCCGGGGACAATGTTTGACGGCAAAGAACCTGCGCCACCCGTAACCGAAGGAAGCAGGATTTCACCAGTGATAGCAGGCGACGAGGCTGGGTTGGCTACTTGTGCCTGAACGCTGACGTTAGAAACCGGACCGAACAAGGTGGGGTCGTTAGCGTCAACAACAGGCGGATTGGTTAGTCCAGCGATAGACGAGTATTGCGAAGCGTTGATAATGCGAGGGTTGCTTCCAGCACTAGCAGACGAGCCTGAGGCAACATACCCGTCAGTAACGTAGTTACCAAAGAAGGTGTTGGCGCTAATGCTGGTGACGGTGCCAACAAGTCCAGCCCCAAATCCAGTAATCACTGAGGGGATTACAAGGAACGTTCCATTGACGGGATTGTTGATGCCGTCGGAGTAAATGTATGGTGAAAGGGGCGTGGTTATGTCAAACGAAGCGCCAGCCGCTGTGTTGATTTTTGCCGTCTTGCCTGCCACCGTTGTAGCAAAAGCCGTTGCGCTAAGAATCGTGTAGCCGAATGTGAATGTGCCAGTTTCACCACTCGTAACAGGGTTAGTGAGGTAGACGATTGAGCCGTCGTTAGAAAAAACACTGGTGTAGGTGGTTACTGACTCCGAAGTCAACGCCGAAGTAGTTGGTTGGCTAATGGTGATTGTCGTACCCGATACAGACGTAATGTACGTTCCTGCTGGGATTCCACCACCGTTTACAAGTTGGTTCTTTGTAACGCCAGTACCGCCAGAGTTGACCGTAATGGTCGTGCTTCCTGACGTGGCTGTACCAACAAATGAGAACGACGAAGCCTTACCCGTCGGGCTAGTGAACTTCATACCGCCCAGAGGGAAACCGGGTGCGTAGGCAGTCGGCTTGAACTCGCTACCAGCACCGATAGTAAATGTGCCAGCCGAGTTTGTTCCTGTTTTTCCAGCAACCGTGAATGTACCCGTGTAAGGGAACGTCATTGACGTAACGGGGATTTTGTAGTTTTGTGCGCTGGTTGTCTTTAGGTCGGTAACAACAGTGTTACCGCTGGTGGTGTAGGTGGTTCCGCCAATAACTGCGGAAGAGATGATGTTTCCACCATACCAAGCCATAGGTTGATAGCCATTTGGCGTAGAAATGTAAAAAACCGTTGATACGGTCTGTCCGACGTTGAACTGACCGCCGGGTGCCCCTGAACTCAGCGTGATGACGGTTGCGTTTGCGCCCACCGAGATACTAGCGATTTCAGCACCAGCAATAGTCATTGACGTTGCCGAGCCGTTCAGTGACGAAGGAATCGTCTGCTGACTTAGTGTGATTGAGGAACCCGACGAGTTAATGCTGGCAATGTGCGTTCCCAGTGGGATTCCAGCACCCGTAATAACCTGACCCACCGTTAACTTGGAAACGTCAGAAACCGCAGTAATGGTTTTGCTAGGGGTTAGACCAACCAAACCAGTCACGGTAACGGTGGCAAGGTCAGTAAAGATTTCAGTAGCGTTCGAGAGTGACTGCGCATCGCCAGAACAGGCAATGAAGTAAGCATTGGTAGCGTTGCCAGCACTCAGGTTGGTAGGAGTGGGCGGATTGGCAATGTTCTGGAAAAAGTCAGAACTGTTCGTGCCATTGAAATCGGCGTTTGGTTGCAAAATAACCGCTGGGATTCCAGCAGAAGCGTTATTTGTCGGCACCATAACCGCACTCTCGAACAAGGCGGTGTGCAGGTCTACAGAAGCCGTTGGGATTAGCCCAATAGCGCCTACAGTGTCAAACTCGCTGACGAACCCGTCGGTTGAGGTAGCGTCCGCAGAATAGGGAACTAGACCGCTCTTGATTCCTTCTAGGACAGCGAGAGAGTCGCCAGAGGTGAAGTTAGACACGTCATTGACGTAGACGAAGTTGTCGCCATAGACCTGACCAGCGGTGGTGGGGAATCCGTCAGCAGAGGACAGGACGGTTCCACCATTAGTGGGGAACGTAGCGTAGGTCTGACCCGTCAAGAAACGGGTAATGTCCTCGGCTTGGGCGAAGTGGATTTGCCCCGTATTGTCGTTGATTGTTCCAACGGCGAACTTAGTGAGGTCGCTTAACGCTGTAGAAGCGTCACTCGAACCGACTACCTGCCAATAGTCCGTGGTGATGTTGGCTGTGTTGGCGGTAGCGGTCAAGAGTTTCATGGGCGCACCACTACTTTACCCCTACTTTTCAGTATTTATCGTCCGATAACCTTCAACTGGTACTGAAGGTTGTTAAACTGCTCAGCGACGTGGTTCTTTACGTCAGCCATACTTGCCGAGTCAATATTTCCTTGAACATTTAGTACAAAAGCGCCCGGCGCAACCGTCACATTTACGTTTCCAGCACCCTCATTTTCAGGGGTAACGCTACGAGTTCCGTTGCGCAGTGCCGCTTGGGCGTTGAGAGCCGTCCAACTGCTGATACCAGCACGGGGGGCGCTAATGCCAGCAATAAGGTTTTGTGCCTTTTGCGTACTTAGGGTGTGTCCAGCGATATTGACGTTTAGTGCGCCGTCGGTGTAGGTGAACTTGCCGTTCATTCCTTCAGTTCCCTTGGAACCGCCACCGCTGTGACCGCCAAATAGACCGCCAAAGAAGCCACCAATGCCGTGAAGGATTCCACCAGCCAAGTGTTCTGCGCCCTTGGCTACATCACTAACTGCGTGAGCGGCTCCGTGAGCCAACTTGTCGCCAAACTTGAGTGCGTCTTTGGCACCGTTTTCGAGGTGATGCGCTGCTACACCGATTGCGTGGTTAATGGTTTTGTGCCACTTGATGTAAGCCGCCGCTGCGGCCGCTACGGCTACTGAAACGCCCAGCGTCTCTGGTCCGAGGGCAAGACCACCGCTTAGTACGCCAGCAGTTTCTCCTGCGCCAGCGGCGATTTCACCACCCTCAGCGGCTACACCAGCGACTTCTTCTCCTTCGCCAGCCAGTTTTCCGAGTTTGCTCAGTTGCTTTGCGTCTTGGTAAAGACCCTTGGCTTTGTTAAAATCGTTCTTTGCGTCAGTAAGTGGGTTTCCATTCCCACCAGTACTCATTCCACTAATCTTGGCGGTCAAGTTGTTTAGGGCTTCGACAAGGTTGTTGGTAGCCGAGAGTTGGTCGGTGGCGTGGTCACTCACTTGACCGAGGTTTGCCGTCTTGCTGAAGTTCTTAAGCCCAGCAATAAGACCCTTAAGCCCACCGCCTTCTTCCTTGTACGACTTGCGGAAAGACTCAAGACCTTGGTACAGCGACTTGGGGTTTTCAATCTTTGACTCAAGTTCCTTGATTCGTGCTTCGTCCTTAGGGTTGTTCTTATTCCTAAGGCGTTCTAGTTCACGCTCTTCCTCAAGGGTGCGAGCACTTGCGTAGCCCTTTGAACGACCCATAATGCTCTCGCCAATGCCACGGTGATTAAATGCGTCCTTGACGACACCACCAGTTGACGAGGCGACACGAGAGAGTTCGCCCATCTTGGTGATTAGCCCACCAATAGCACCGCCAGCCGCCATAATCGGCGTTAGGAATAAGTTGCGTGTAAACCAAACACCAGCGACAATAGCGAGAACCTTTCCAAGTTCTCCACTGTTTTTCACCACGTCCGCTAAACCTTTAACAACGGGGGCAACAATGCCAGCAACTAGGCGCAAGCCCGTGGCAAAGACTACGAAGGCACTTGCCATACCCTGAAGCACCTGAACAGCAAGGGGAGTAAGTGCCACAACAAGTTGGGCAAACGCCGTAACGAGTTCAGGAAGTACGGGAGCAAGGATGGTCAGGCTCTGAGAAAGAGAGTCAAAAATGTTTTGTATAGAACCGTTTTGAACCATTTGGCTAAATGATTCCGCCAGTTCTGTAGCCGCCTTGGTCAGCGAAGCGTTGAGGACGTTACCCAGTGTCGTAAACAACTTACCCAACGGACCAGTTGTATCAACAAACTTTCCGAACAGTTCGCTCAACGGTGTAAGAACACTGGAAACCATTTTTGTTAATGGCTCAATGACCAGTTGCAAAGCAGGGAGAAGGTCTTGGGTCAGGAGTGTAAAGAATGGCTTAAACATGGTAAAGATTTCACCTAATGTCTGTCCGATTGACGAACCCATACTTTGCATACTGATGCTTAGTTGTTCCAAGACTGGCTCAAGAGCCTGAACCAGTGTTCCAAGAGTTGTTGCCAACGTGTCAAGAATAGGCAGGAACAACTTACCGAAGTCTTGGTACAAGATTTGGAAGTCGTTTTGTAGGCGCTCAACTGGCGACATAGCGGCTTGGGCTGCTCCACCAATGTGCTTCTCGATGTCCTTCATAGTCAGTTCACGAGCGGCGTACAAACCGTTCGTCTTTTCCACTGACTTAATCTGGTTTTGCTCAGCGTCAGAAAGGGTTACACCAAAGCGTGTCATGGCGCTCAAGTGCTTGGCAGGGTCGGTAAGCAATCGGTTGAGTGCTTTGGCCGCACCAGCCATACTTCCCGAACCACCGCCACCGCCTTGGCTCATAACGGCTGATAAGTCACCAGCAGTTTGCGTTGCCAATAAAAGGTTGGCGTTCATACCCTTAAATGCACCACTTTGTACTTTCGCACCAGTGGTGAACATCTTTGCCATGTCCTGATTGGTCAGGAGCAGGGTTTGTGCCGAGGTGATTTGCTGGCGGTTAATACCAGTCTGCAACGAGTACATCGTTGCCATACTCGCTAAGGTTGCTGAATAGTTTTCGTGCGTGATTGCGTCACGCTGGATGTCAAGAGATTGCAGTACCTTGGCGTTTTTTACTTGGTCGCTAAGGATTGTCGCTTGAACGTTTTGCGCTGAAGCAAGTTTGGAGGCGGAATCAACAGCGCCTTCGATAGCGCCTACAAAACCAATAAAACCAATGGTTTTGGTAAGAAACGAACCTACGTTTTTGAAGGCACCAAGAACTCTATCGGCGGAGTCGTTGGCGATTTGCTCAACCTGCGACATGGCACCTTTGAAGTTAGTAACGTCAGCACCGACGATATAACTGATTCTGTTAGTTTCTTCTGCCATTTTTCACCGCCTCTCTCTGTGTTGCTAGTTGCTTCCCTTCATCGCTTGTTCTTGCTCGTATGCCCGTAACTTCCAAACCGCTTGCCACTCGACATACTCGCTAGACGAGAGAGGTCGGTGTGCTGGGGAGCCTTCTAATAACTCGCCAACCGTGCGCCCCAACTTCTCCGCTAGTTCGTAGATGAATCGTCTGTCTGGGTTGGCGATGAGTCTTTTCCCGCTGCGTCAACAGCCCCCTCGCTCATACCCGACAGGTCCATAGCAACGTTGGCGATTTGCTCAATAGGAGCCGCCGACTTTGCCATAAGTGCCTCACGGTCACTCTCAAGGAAAACACGCTCGCCTGTCTCAGGGTCGTAGGTGCATTGAATCACCAAATCGGGCAACGCTTGGCTTAGGTTTAACTTGCCGTCGTTTTCGATTGCGTCAGCAAGCATCTGTGAGCGAGCCTTGGCGGTGAGTGCTTTCACTAGGACTTCAACGCCCCACGCATCTACGGTAATAGTGCGAGTAGCGATGTCGTCGGTAGCAAAAATCTGCTGTGACAGGTTTGACATTAGGTGTCGGTTCTCCTTAGTTGGTTATTTCCTAGAGTGTAGTACGAGTGACGATGCCAGTGACTTGGATTTCACCATCGAACGTGATAACGCCATTGACACTGCTCTTGAGGTCATACTTGGTCGAGATACCCTGACCGAAGTACTTGATTGACGGGGTGACACCAGCAAAAGCGCCGGGGGTGGCAGGTCCGTAGCAGAACTGAATGAACGCACCAGTGTTTTGGAAGGCGTACAGGTCGTTCATAATCTGGTCAATACCACCAGAAGCGCCGTCCGAACCGCCGTAAGCGCTTGGGTCGTACATACCTGAGAACGTTAGGCTGTAGCCCTTCAGACCAACGATGTAGGACTTAACACCAGCGGCGTTAAACGTCGTGGTTTCCTGAGGCTCAACGTCCTGTGGAAAGCCAATGTCATTGATGTAGGGCGAAATGTTAATCATTGGCAGAACAACCGAACCGCTAGGTGCCGATGCTGAAACGCCCAGAGTGGTCGTCGTGCTTGGCGCAGAAGCCGAGTAGTTCGGTACGCCGTTGATAAACAGACCGTAGACCGAGCCACCAGCAACGATTGGCTCTTCAGTGTTCAGGATTGTGCCTGAACCCAGAGTGATAGAAGCCGAAGTGCCCGACAAAGTAGACGAGAGCGTCGAAGCAGTCGTTCCAATGTCGTACCCAAGGGCGAGAAATGCGTTCTTACCGTGCTGAAAAGTAGGCATGGTTGTTCCTTTCTAAAAACGGGCGAACCCGTAATAAATGTTGGCTGAGGCTCCTGAACCGCTCAAAGTCCAGTTAAGACGTGTGTAGCGGTACAAGGTGGTTGGCAGTGATGCCGTGTTCACGATTTCAGTACCCACTGTGGTCAGGGCAGACGTGGCATTTACCCAAGTCGAGCCGTCCTGTGAGTGTTGCAATGTGACACTAAACGTTCCCGTCAAAGAGAGAACGCCGATGACGACCAACCCACCACGAGTGGTTGAGCCAAAGCCGTCAAGCGAAGTCGTACTTCCGTTGCCAGAAGTGGTGATTACCTGACCACGAGCACTCCAAACGCCATGGTCTGCCTGAACTTCTGCGTCTACGGCGACTACGCCAGACACAGGTGATTTCAAGTCGTACTTGGTTTGGATTCCCTGAGCGACGTAGCAACGTTCGTTCTGGGTGTTGCCACCTTGGGGGAATACAAGGATTGCCTCGTCAGCAGTGTTGCCAATGGCAGTGGTCAAGATTGCGTCAACACCGCTTGAGGTGCCGTCGTAGAAGCCAGACAAGGTGAAGTTGCCGTCACGCAAGCCGGGGATGTAGGACTTAACGCCAGCCTGATTGAAGGTTGTTACTTCCGTCGCCTCAACGTCGTTGGTGATTGACACGTCGTTAAAGAAAGGTGAGAGGTCGTAGCAGGCATTTGCCGTGGGGTTAGTAAAGAGGACTTTAGTATTCTTACCATGTACAAAACTAACCATTAGTTACCCCCGTTAGTTTCGTCAGAGACAGGCTCAGAAGGCGTTTCTGAGGCTTCTGGGGCGTTTTCAGTAGGCGTGTTAGGCGCTGGAGCGATAAAGCCGTCAGCAAGCAACCAAGTGATTGACTCACCGGGCAAGTCCGTAACAGTTTCACCACGAGCAGCGGTTTTCCCGTTGTAGTGCAAATCTGACTTTTTCGTGATGATGTACGCCACTTTGGACTTCGCCATTGTCTGCCTTTCGGGAGTCGCCTTACCGCAAAATGCTACCACCGAAAATCAAAATCTCCCTTGGTGGGGGTCTAGTCCTCGTCCTCGTCCTTGGTGCGACGCTTGCGCTTGGTCTTGGGAACAATCTTGGTCACACGGTCAGGGTAAAACGCCCTAAATGTGGTGTTTCCGTTGGTTCCGCCATAGACAATGACAGCGATTACCTCTTCGTCCTTGACGTGAGTGTGCTTAAACACGAAAGCGCCAAGTTGCCCCTTGACCTTTACTGGGTCGTCAGGGTTGATTTCGCCCCAAACTTCCTCTTTGTGCCAAGAAGGTGTGTAGTTGGGTTCAATAACCGACGACACATTGCGTCTTGCCATGTTGTATCTCCTAGTCAGTTGGCGCTAAATGGCAGTTTAGCATAAGCCAGTAGCGCAAACAGGGATACATTACTTCGTTATTACAACTCCGCAGTCACAGACAAGCGAAGTGCCAGTCATTGTCGTTACTTCGACGGTGTTTTCGTGCTTACAAGCATCTGGTGGCGACAGTAGTTTCTCTACTGCGTTCAGCGCCTCAAGAGAAGCCTCGTTACTGCGCTTGGCTGCTCGTATGCACTCTAAGACAAGTTCTAGTTCGCTCACTGCTGAACCATAACTCGAAAGTTTGTTACAAAGCGAGGACGGTTTACTTCGTCATACGCCAAGAGGTTTGGTGTTCCCGTCGGCTCGAAGCGCAGGATGTCAATACCGTCAATCACGGTTTCCTGAGTGATTCCACCAAGTATCTGGCGAATCTGCTCGGCTAGGTCGTAAGCGCCGGGGTAGTCCTCAGGGTTGCCACGAACAAGGATTTGGACACGAGGGTGCTCAATCGCACTGACAGCGGTACCCATTGTGAAAGAAGGCGGTGTTCCCAAGTACTGCTGAACAAGGACAACTTGATTTGGTGCCTCGGCAGGAAGGCGACCAAGAAACAAGTTAACGCCAAGGGTGAGTTGTTGATTGGACGGCAATGAAGCGGTTTGGGCTGGCAGGTATTGTCCGATTGCGTCAAGAAGTGTTGTCATTATTCGCCCGTCATTTCACTAGAAGTTGTATCCATAAAGTCGTCATTGGGTTCCGTCAGGTCGTTACTAATGCTACCTGAGCCACCTTTGGTGCCAAATCCGTGAGAACTCAGTACTTGGGCAATACGGGATTTTATTTCAGCAAAGAGGTTGTTTTCATTTTGCGCCATTGGCGTTTCTAGGTATTTTGCCTGAGTTGGAGCGGCGTGAGCGTTCTGTAGTTCCTCGTGGACATAAACGGCATAATCAACAATGTCATTGCCGTACTGTATAGAAACTTGTTCTTTGTTTTGCCCAGCAACTTCGTTAGTAATCAACTGACCAGAATCACGCAAAGCACCAGTTTTCACTGGAACTAACTCTTGGCTTTCCTCAAAAATCTTTGTCATTACCTTCATAGAACCCTGCCTGAACGCCGAGAGTGCCTCTTTGTGAAGGTTATTTTTGTTGTACTTGAGCGCCTGAACGCTTTTGTCGTCCAGTTTGATGCTTATGTCCTTAGCCACTTTCCACCACCTACTCGAAGTGGAGGACTGTGTTGTATCCCATCAAGCCTGTTTCGTCGTAGTTGTTCTCGACGTACATAAGGATTGGGTTTCGTAGGGCTGGCTGTGTTTGGCTGGGAACCGTTACTCGTGCTTCAGTGGTGATTTGCGGATAAAACCCGTCAAGATACGCACGTCCGCTACTTACACGGTCACGTCCGTCCACCGTGGCAAGAACCTTGATTTCGTACTCAAGGCGGCACTTAATAATGTGACTTGAGCCGTATTCCACCAAAGAGTCGCTAGTCCCGTCAGATTCGATGTAGTGACGACCATACCCGTCAAGAACCGCAGGGGCACTTTGACCCGTTGCGTTAGGGGTCGCCACGATGATTTCCACCATAATCTCTTGGGTCATCATGGCGAGAAGGTCTTGGTCAATCATTACAGGTCGCTATCTATAGTCATACCGATTCCTTCACCCTCGTATTCGGGGTTGGAACCAGTGCCATACGTCGTTGATACACCCAAAGCCGAGTCGCTGGGCCATGAGTTCGGCATGAGCCAGTAAGGGTCAAGACCACCAACAACCAGTTCAGCACCAAGAGCGCTAGGATTGGCGTTGGGCATTGGCGTATTGACACGGCGTGAGCGTTGTAGCAGTTCCATGCTGAGCGCCTTGTAGCGAGAAGCACGGTCACCATAGGACTTGCTCAGGTCAAGACCACCAACCGTCTTGCTCTCACTCTGGGCAAGACCTACAAAGGTAGCGGCGATGTTGGAGCAGGCGTTGGCGGCGGCTCGATACGGCTCGTTATTCACCTCAGCCAAGCACCAAGCGATTTCCTCGTCCTGAAGCAACTGCTCGCCAGCGTTTGTATCGCCAATCAGAAAGCGAACAGCGTCCTTAGGCGAGTTGGTTGGGTCTTCTGAGTAAGTCCAAGACATTTCACTACTCCAATACTGAGGCATCTATGCGCATTGTGCCGGTCATAATGCGTGAGTGCCCCGTGTTGTTCGTTGCTGTTAGTTGGATGTACCACATACCGGGTGTGAGTACGGCAAGTTCGTTGGGTGCCCATTCGACAAACAAGTTGGGGTTGGTCGAGAGTCCAACGAATCCAGTTGTCTTGGTTATTTTGGCAAGAGAAGGCGGTTGCCCCACGGTCATCTTGAACGTCCAGCCTTGGCTGAGGTCAATGGTGTTGCCGTTTGTATCAACCCAATGGAACTGGGCGGCTGGGAGGCTGGCGGCGTTGGTGGGGTAGTGGATTGTCATTAGTAACCTTCTTGAGTCTTTCCTGTCTCAAAGTATGCGATTGAACCCTTGTTAGGCAGGTCTTCTGGGTAAGAAGTTTCGTCGTCATTGAATGAGGCTGTAATACTATCCTCACCGCTGATAGTTAGCGCCTCGCTCAACTGCTCGTAGTCATTGAGCGTCGGCAACAACATTATTTCAGCAATGTCGGAACTACGCAGGTAGTTGACTTGCTTTTCATCTTGGGCGTATTGAGTCTCTACCGCCGTGCCGACCATTTCACCACGAACAATGTTGGTAAGTCGGTATTCGCTCTGGTTGCTGAGTTTCTCGGTGACAACCTCGAAGGCAAGTAGGTTTGCTCGCTTGGTGACGGCGGTGACCAGTTTGGCTTTCGCCTCGCTGAACTCCTTGAGGGCAACTTTGCGCACTGATTCTGACGCTAGTTTTCCCCTAAGTTCCGAACCGGCTACGAACACGGCTTTCTTGGCGGTTTGAACGCTCTCTCGCTGGGCGTTTTCAGTACGACGCAAGTAGGACAGACGGCGTGAAGTAGAAATGTCCTGCTTCTGGTGTGACGATGAGCCAGCGAAGTAGGTGTGGTAGGTACGCCCGTAGCCCAAAGCGGAACCGTTAAGGAACGAGTCGCTGATTTGCAATGTGTAACGGTAGGCAAAACCGTCAAAATAGAAGGTATCCACGCCACCGAAGGGTCGGGTGATTGCGTAGTTTGAAGCCATGTAGCACCGTTCCTTCTAGTGGGGATTTCACCACCAGTTTAGAACAGGTTTGCTTTTACGCCGTTGTGAGATTATGCCTCTACATCCTCTGGTTTGTTCCTGCCAACGGCTATTTGATGTTCAGGAAACGGGTTTCCCCAAGCGTCCAAACCACGGAAATAAAGGCGACCTGCTTCGTGGGGTTTTGTTTTGTCTTCGTTGCCACGAAGCCGTGAGAACTCACGAACCGTAGCCGCCTCGGCGGTGATTTGTTCCTCGCTAAACATTTCGTCGGCATAGACCATTGAGAACTCGTCAGCGAAGTGACGTGGAACCATTACAAAAGCACCGATTGGCTCACCTTTGCGGAAGTGGATGTCAAGGTTCGGCTCCGTGATTTTGAGGTTGAACGTGAAGTCTCGCCTTAGGTTGTCAGTTTCCACCACCCCCGTCATATGGGTAATGCCACGCTTAAAGAAGTTGGGTGGGTTGATAGTCATAATGTTCACGCCAATGGGGGTGCGAATGTGCCAGTTGTTTTGTACCGTAAAAATGCCAGAACCAAAGTGTCCCTCGTAGTTCTGAATGGGGTTTTCCACCTTTTGCCAGTCAACGGTTACGTCCGTATTTGCGTCGCCCCCGTTCCAACGAACAGTCAAGTCAGTTTCAGCACGGACGACAAACCCGTACTGGTTGCCAATGGCTAGCGGTAGGCAGTAATAGAAGTGCGAGTTAAACCAATCACGACGACGCTGACCAGCCAACGGCTCTAACAACTTGCTGATGCGTTCTTTGCTCTTGCCGTATTCGGGCAAGACGACCATTGTTTTCTCTGGGATTTCAGCACCAGACTCGTTGATGGCAGTCTCGTTCATTTTTTGGGCTTTCTTATGAATACTTGGTGGTCGCTAAAAGGGTTTTCAAATGCGTCAACCCCACGTCGGTAATGGTTTTCAGGACTACCGGGGATAGAGCGCAGTCTGTCGTGTTCGTCTCCCGATGACAACTCGGTGGCGATTTCATCAGGCGTGTAAAACTCGTCCGCAAAGTGTAGCGAGAAACTATCTACAAAGTACCTAGGAATCAGTATGAACGAGGCTATCGGCTCACCCTTTTTGAAGTGAATAAGCAAATCTGGCTCGGTGATTTTTAGATTAAAAATGAAGTTCCGACGCAGATTGTCCGTCTCTATTACCCCAGTCATGTGGTGAACGCCACGCTTGAACCAGTTGGGTGGCTGTACGGTCATAAGGTTCACGCCGAGTGGTGTCCGTAGCAACCAGCGATGCTCGATAGTTACTGTAGCCCAGCCAAAATGTGATTTGTATTCTTGTACGTCATTCCACTGTTGGTCATGTAACACCTCTACGTCGTCTGGCGTGTTTCCACCATTCCATAGTACGGAGAAGTCGTTTTCCGCCCTTATGACAAAGCCGTATTGGTTGCCAATAAGCATTGGAAGGCAACGAAACATAGAGCCTGACATCCAATCACGTTTCTTTTCACCAACCAAAGGCTGTAGAAGTTCCAAACAACGTTGCTTCTCCTCTTCGCCCGTCAAGTAGGGAATAAGCAACAAAGTATTTTCGGGAATCTCTTTGCCCTCTGAGTTGATAATGGGCTGGCTCATTTGGAAAGGGAATCCGCCATTGTTGGGTCAAAGCACCAGAAACCAGCGCAGGTATAGCGAGTGGCGTTTTTCACCTGACGAACCCCGTGCAACCACTCGGTTGTGCCGGGGAAACTCACCATCATTCCCGGCTCGCCAATGACTTCCATATCTTGATTGGGGAAGTAAGTTCCACCACCCTCGTAATCGTCGTTCAAATAAATGATTGAGGCGTACCTGCGCCAAGGGTAGGGGTTTGGTGAACCGTCAGGTTCCTCTGCGTCAGCGTGGGGTGGCTGTTCCGTACCTTCGGGCCAACGAACCAGTTGAAAGGTGTCGGTGTACAAGGGTAGTGTGAGTTGCCGTGTTACCGTAATGTGGTCACGGATTCGTTTGTGAATGTCAACAAGGGTTTCGTAGACCTTTATTGAACGTTGGTCATTTTTTATTTCACCAAAACGACCAATCGTGTTGGCGAACATCGCCCTGCCGTTCCAAAAAGGCTGGTCTGGTGAAGACCAATCCCACTGGTCGTGAGAGTACTCGCTCTTAGCGTGGTCGAGAAGGATTTTCACCTCGTCCTCGCTAATGAAGTTTGGGTTGACAGAAATCATTTATTTCCCCTTACTAGGCGGTAAAACTTTTTTGAATAACTGTTTTTGCGGTAAGTGTTCTTTTGGTTTCGCCACTCTTCGTCGTATCCTTGAGCGTTGGAGTTCATTTCACTATACCCCTCACGAGTAGCCAGCAAAAGACCGGGGCGATACTCAAGGGAGTAATCCTCTCGCTTGAACGGGATTATTTGTACGAATGGTGTTCCAGCAGGAATAACGCCCTCAAAGTCATTGCGCAAGTAAAACGCAATCTTGCCCGTTGGCATTTTGTAGTACCCGTCCATTACGGCAGACAGGGTGATAAACGGCACGTCAAACCTGTTGAGGGGCTGTGTGAACAAGCAACTGTAGCCTTCGGGGATTTCCAGCGAAAGCCTGTTATCCCAAGAGAACGATACGGGGCTGTAACCGTGGGGGGCTGGCATCATTCCTACGTCGTTGGCTTGACGCTCACCCATTACCTCAGAGGCGGAACTCATCCGCAACACTCCGTTTTCTTTGGTGACTATGTATTCCTCAGGGGTGAGAAGCAAATACCCGATAGTAAGTGCCTCAATAAAGGGTAGGCAGTGTTTGACCGAAGGCATTTCACCACCGTCGACGCTTTTGAAAACAAGGGGGATTTTCTTGTACCAGTCAGGAACAAGTTGTGAGGTTGATTCGATTATTGGGTTGTCGCCGCAATGGTCAAGGTCGTAATAAAAAGTGACCTTTTCACCGCTACCAGTACTTGTCGAAGTTTCCATTTAAGTGTGCATCACCAAGATATTTGGGCGTTACGTTACGGCACCAGAAGGCTGTATTAACGTAACGAACTCCATTGGCAATAGGGTTAATGCCGTGCGGATTCTCCACCGTTCCCTCAAAAATGACTAATAAACCCGGCTTGGGCTTAATCATAAAGTTATTGTGTCGAGGGAAGTAGATTTCACCACCATCAAAGTCGCCGCTGAGATACAACATACTGGTGTAGTGCTTTTGAGTGTTGTAAATGCGGTAGATTTCCTCGGCGGCAGGTGGGAACCACATTTCGTTGTAATCAGCAGGCAGGTCAGTTTCACGGTTGAAGTCAGGATTTATGTAGTCAATGTGTGGTTGTTGCCAGAATGGTTCGTGCCACCGCACGATTTCCCACGACTCAAGGAAGATGCTGTCGTGAGTCCTCTCAAAGAAGTTTTCCACCTCAATGCGTGAGCGTTCCTTAACGTCCCAAGCGAGAGAAAGCAGTTCGGGGCAAAGGCGAAGCGAGGCAATCTGGTGAAGGTCAATAACCCTGTCGTTCCACTGCGTGTTGAACTGAGCACGGTGCTCTTCCTTTATGTCGCTATCTACGCCAATGTTGGCGATTGACCATAAATCCGATTTCTTGGACTCTTCAATCAGGAACTCACAGTTTTCAGTACTAATGAAGTTCTCAATAATCCTTACTTTGGGCGATTCGTAGTCCATTGTTCCTCCGTAACTTGACCACGGATTACATCAATGTAATCTGGTCCTTTTGTGTAAAACCAGTGGTCAGGCTCTACAAAATGAAAAAACACCATGCCAACAATCTGGTTCTCTGGGTCGGGTATTGCCTCACGCCAGTGCTCCTGTTCATTCCCGTAGTAGGCAAGGGCTTGGTTGGGCATAAGTGTGTAGGACTTGCCTTCGACAAACAAGTCCCAAGGACGGTTTTGATACAGGCACATATCTAGCGTGTAGGTGCAAGCGTTATCGTCTTTGTGGTGGAAAAGGTTGGGTATTGCGTTGCCATTTTTTTGGTATTGGGCAAAAAAAGCGTAACTGGGCAGTAGGGAGTGACTATTGAATACCCTGCGAGCCTTCCAAACCGAGCGAGTAAAAGCCTCACGCAATAGTGGGTTTCTCGTGTCGCTTAGGCAGTACCGACCAAATCCCTCGTCGTAAGAGTTCTCCTGAACAATGACGGATTTCAGTGCCTCAGAAATGTACTCGTAGTAGTGAGGCTCAAATAGATTATCAACGATTACGGGTTCTCTCATTTTACCCACTGCACTATTGCGTATCGGGTGCCACGCATAACGGGCATCACCTCGTGTGTGTACATAAAGTTTGATGGAAAAATAATCAACTGCTTGGCTTGTGGCTTAATGCTTAATCCAAAGTTGTCAAACAGGATTTCACCACCCTCGTAATCATCATTGACGTAGTAGCAAAGCGAGACACGACGAAGGAGCGCACTACCGTCGTCGCAGTGGTCACGGAAACGCTGTCCAAACCCATATCGAAGGATTGAAAAGTCCTCGTACACATTCTCTAGGTCAACATTGTATTTTTGCTTGTACTGGTCGTAGTAAGGGGCAAAGGCTTCGTAAAGTTTTTGAGACACAAACACCTTCAACCAATCAGGTGATTCTTTCAGAGGCATTGGCTCGTCTTTGATTGGCTGAGGCGCTGTATAAACAAAGCAGTTTCGTGATTTCGTATTAACAAAACCTTCACCGTTTTCACCAATGACCATAGACGGTTCCCAAAGGCTCACAAGACCCTGAGATTCCTGCTCAATCAAGTCAATAATGCTATTGCTTGTTGGAAAGACGTTGTATGCGGTGACAATGCCGGGGGCGATTTCTGTAAACTGTTCCACATCACCACACTACAGCATAAACCACCCTCTACGCCGAGGGCATAAAGTCACCAAAAACGACGGCAGCCCTTTGTCTTGTAAGACTTTTCACCTCGTGGTCTACGCCACTGGGCATAAAGAGGATGTCGCCGGGTTCTAATACAAACTCGTAGTTTTCACCATGACCTTTTCGAGTGTCCCATAGTTGCCACGAGGAACGACCAACGCAGTTCAAGTGGAACATATTGCTATGGTCGGCGTGTCTAGTTACGCCCGTTAAGGCATCGCCTTCATTGGACTCGGAAATAAACATATACATAGAAACACCAAAGGTTTCGTCACGGATACTGTCTAGTTCGTTCCAAACAAACCTCAGTCCGTTTAGTTGGTCGAGGTGTTTCTCAAACTCTATACCGTCGAAATACACGGCACAAAATGTTCCTTCGGGGTAAGCAACTGCCCACGGTGGTGGGTTATCCCGAAGAGGAACAAGTTGCTTCCAATCAGGCATTTCAGTAACTAGACCACGAATAACAACGGGTTTGGATAGGTCTAGTGATGAAATGTGCTCGGAAAAGGTAGCCATAGAACCCACCCCCGATTATTGCGGAGTGGGTTCTATGTACTGATAGCCCGATGCGACCTTTATGTTGTGCGTCAAGATTCCAGCACCAAAAAACAGGTCATTTGGACCAACGGTCAGTTTTGACACCAAAACGTTTGCCGAAACAATCTCGACAGAGGTAATCGGTATCGCCTGAAGTTCCTCGTTCATCAAGAGGTCGCCAATCTGCATTGACCACGCCCTCATGAACTGCCAAACGCCAGCACGATTCACGAACACAAAGTGGTCACCCGTCAAACTGATTTGGTCGTTGAAGGTGTAGTAGCCAGAAGCGCCAATGTCGGTGTTTGCCTGAACAATAGTGGTTTCGTAGGTTGTTTGACCTATTTGCGAATCCGGTACCGACCAAACCGACGCTGGGTACCAAAGGTTAACTATTTCACCATTTGGATACGTCGGAATAACCGCTGTCTTTAGCACGTCGCCAACTTGAACGTCCTCAATGTTTTTGAGCGTACCGTCAGCCATGAGAATCGGAGTTCCGTGGATAAAGCATCCACCCCTAGGTGGCGGCACTGGCGGCGGAACTGGTGGCGGAACGTATGGCGGAACGTATGGCGGCTTTGGTGGCGGAACGTAGGGCGGAACGTAGGGCGCAATGTAGGGTGGCGTATAAGGCGGCGGAACGGGCGGCGGAACGTAGGGCGGCGGAACGGGTGGCGGAACGTAGGGCGGCGTATAAGGTGGCGGAACGTAGGGCGGCGTATAAGGCGGCGGAACGTAGTTAGGGACATCTGAACCGCTATACGCAGAATACCCACTGCTTCCAGCATTATTCACGGCCGCTACGGCGTATTCGTATGTGTAGTTAGCAGAAAAACCGTAACTAACTAGCGCAGGACTTGAGGTGAAACCTGCCTGATACGAAACAACGGTTCCCGTATTGACGCAGTAAATCGCAACAGTAAATGTCTTTGCTTTGGAGCCGTTTGGGTTTGGCGTGAAGTAAACATTCACCTGAGTTCCACTTACAACGGACGGTGAGCCAATAGTGGGCGTATTAGGAGGCTTGATTAGAAAGTCGCCAGAGTCATCTGCCGACATACTCCCTCGTGCGCCAATAATAGGACTCATAACCCTACTTTACACTAAAACTGGGTAAGTGAGGCAAAGATAACATACGTTGCGTTTGCTGTCTTGGTAATAGTGAAGTTGTAAGCGTCATACCCGTTGGCGTATCCGTTGGTTGGGTAACCCAGACCACCAGCCCAGTAAATCGAGGACTGCGAACCGTCAATGTAGACCGTATTACAGTAGTACGAAGCACCAGAACCACCCTGAAGCACCATTACGGCAACCGTCACACTTTGACCAACTGAAAGAAGGCTGTTGAGTGTTGAGCCACCCGAAGTTCCTGTGAAGTTGAACTGGAAGGTGTTGGTTGCCTGTGAGGTGAACAACACAAGCGAGCCTTGACCCGTCAAGTAGATGGTTTGTACACCGTTCGGGCTGTTGCTGTTGAGGTACGTCGTTTCGATTGGCGAGGTGAATACCGTGTTAATGGTCGTCGCTGGTGTACCTTGGTAGCCCTGATTTCCCTGATAACCTTGATTTCCTTGGTATCCTTGCGGTCCTTGAGCACCAGTCGAGCCAGTGATACCTTGGTATCCCTGAACACCCTGCGCACCAGTTGAACCCTGAGCACCAGTAAATCCTTGGAATCCTTGGTTTCCTTGAGTACCTTGATAGCCCTGCGAACCAGTCGCACCTTGGTAGCCCTGAGGTCCGGTGGCACCAGTGTTGCCCTGATACCCCTGATACCCCTGCGCACCCTTTTGACCGTCAACATTTACCGTCCAAGTAGAACTTGTGCCTGAGCCAGTTACCGTGGCGACATTGACCACCAGAGCGCCTGTAGAGGCGTTGTATGAGGCGACCAGACCGACCATTGTTCCAACGGTAGAGACGAGCGATACGCCCTGTCCTGCCGTGTAAGCCAGACCAGTTCCTACGGTGAGGGTTTGAGAACCAGTACCAATGGTGAGCGAGGTTGTACTTGTCGTGGCGAATGAAGCGCCTTGGTACCCTTGGTATCCCTGATAGCCCTGAGTACCCTGCGGACCAGTTTGTCCTTGAGCACCCTGAGGACCGTAGCCACCAGTAGAACCTGTTGAACCTTGATAACCCTGAGTACCTTGCGTTCCTTGGTAGCCCTGAACACCTTGGCTACCCGTTGCGCCTTGCGCACCCGTGTACCCTTGGAATCCTTGAGCGCCCTGAACACCTTGATAACCGATAGCGCCCTGAACACCCTGTGCTCCTTGGTTACCAGTCGCACCAGTAGAACCCTGATAGCCCTGCGCTCCTTGAGCACCTTGCAGACCAGTTACACCTTGAACACCCTGCGTACCCTGAGCACCAGTGCTACCTTGGGCACCAGTTAGACCCTGCGTACCTTGCGGACCATAGCCACCAGTAGAACCAGTGTTTCCTTGGAAGCCTTGGTTACCCTGACTTCCTTGAAAGCCTTGGAAACCCTGCGCACCAGTCGTACCCTGAGCACCTGTGTATCCCTGATAACCCTGTGGTCCTTGTGCTCCCTGAGCACCTGTAGCGCCCGTGGCACCTTGAACACCTTGGTTACCAGTTGCACCCGTGTAGCCTTGCGTACCTTGCGTACCTTGGGCACCAGTAGCACCCGTCAGACCTTGCGAGCCTTGTGGTCCAATGCCACCAGTGGCACCAACGTTACCTTGGTAGCCTTGATAACCTTGTGCGCCCTGATACCCTTGAACACCTTGAGCGCCAGTTGAACCTTGCGCACCAGTCGTTCCTTGGTATCCCTGAGCACCCTGAGAACCAGTGGCTCCCGTGGAACCTTGAACACCCTGAGTACCCTGTGCCCCAGTAAAGCCTTGGTAGCCCTGTGCACCTTGCGTTCCTGTAGCACCAGTAGCACCTTGTACACCTTGAGTACCTTGCGCACCAGTAAAGCCCTGATAACCCTGACTTCCCTGCGCACCAGTAGACCCTTGGTATCCTTGGTAACCCTGATAACCACGAGTACCTTGGTTACCCTGCGAACCCTGCGGACCTGTGAAGCCTCGGAATCCTTGGTAACCCTGAACTCCCTGAATACCAGAGAGCGAGAAGTACCAGTTGCTGATTGTGCCAGTGGCACCTTCGCCTGAGTAGCCAGTCAGCGAGATGGTGAACTCGAAGCCCGAACCACCAGCATTGACAACGCTGTAGATAAAGCCTGTGTAGAAAACCGCTACACCGTCAGTGTCGTTTCCAGCAAGCGTTACTGCTTGACCCGTGTAGTACGAGTCGGTAGTTGCGTTGTAGAACACTGCCGTTGAGCCAACATCTGCGCCAGTTGCGTCAAGGGCAGAAACAGTGGTGATTGCGTAGGCTGGGAAGTCTGCGCCCTGAACACCCTGAACACCTTGGTGTCCTTGCGTACCCTGACTACCCTGAACACCTTGGTATCCCTGAAGTCCTTGGTAACCCTGAGCACCTTGGCTACCTGTGTAGCCCTGATACCCTTGAGCACCCTGAACTCCTTGGTAACCAATGGCTCCTTGGTAGCCTTGAGCACCCTGCGAACCTGTCGCACCTGTGTATCCTTGGCTACCTTGTGCACCAGTCGAGCCTTGGTAACCCTGCGTACCTTGTGCGCCTTGGTAACCCTGAGCACCGCTGGCACCCTGATTACCTTGCGGACCTTGGACGGTACCAACGCTAATCCACTGGCTTTCAGCAGTAGACCAAACATAAACGTCTGGACCAACAATGTACGCCGTGCCCGGTACGTCTGGACCAGTGGGCCAAGCCGCTTCCAGTGCTGATTCGGACGAGTAGGTTCCTTGAATGTTGAACGCCGTACCAGCGTTACCTTGGTAGCCTTGCGTACCTTGGTAACCCTGCGGACCGAGAATGTCAGCAACTTCCTGCCACTCGTTTAGTTCAGAGTTCCACGCATAGACCTGACCAACAATGACATAGACCTGACCAGTAATGGCTGGACCACTTGGGTGGGCAGAAGTGAGGTCTTCGATAGTGTCGTAGGAACCAGCGATAGTTACGGAGTAACCAGAATCACCTTGGTAACCTTGGGCACCCTGCGGACCAAACTCACGCCACGGCATATCGTCAGTGCCAAGAGCGTTGGTTGACTTGAATGACGTGACCCAGACGGTTCCACCATTTGTCGTTCCCTTTAGAACCTGAACAATAGAGGCGGCAATCTTGCCTGCCGTGTCAATGTCGTTGTCTCGAACTGCCGAGAAACCAGATGAAGAGCCGTCACTAGTGACGACATAGACACCGTTCTGTGAAGCCGTTGTCTGGTCTTTCAGCAAGAAGCGGTCATCCACACTCAGGACATAGCCGTCGAGAGACAAGGTGCCTGAGATGTTGAGGTTGATAACGTCAGCCGTTACTGGGTAGTCATTTGACGTGTTGTTGTTGGCGACGTAGGTAACATCAACGTTTCCTGTAGAAGCAAGTTCTACAGGCTCGTGGACGTTGTACTGAACGTACTGTGGAGGCCCGTTCAGACCCAAGTTGCCGTAAGACATGAGCAACTGCCCAGCCTCACCGTAGCCACCTGCGAAGGTGGGAATGTAGGCAAAGACAATGGGGTCAGAACCGAGCGTTGTGCCAGTCTTGAGTTGGCACTGCCACGATGTACCACCGTTTTCAGAACCAGAACTGACCTGAATAATCGAAGCGGCTAGTTTGTCAACGGTATCTACGTCGTTGTCACGAACCGCCTCAAATGCGCTTTCACCATCGGTTCCGTCAACCAGAACAACATACACACCGTTTTGTGCTGAGTTGGTCTGGTCTTTTAGCAAGAACCTGTCGTTAGAAGCAAGTTGGTATCCGTCAATGGTGACGGTTCCAACGCCCGTTGCGGTGAAAGTGTCAGCGGCAACGGGCCAGTCGTTGGTCAGGTTTGCGCCGACTGCGTATGTCCAATCCCAGTTTTCACCAGTCGTAGCAACTACAACAGGCTCGTGGATTTGGTATTGGATGTACTGTGGCGGACCATTGTGACCAATGTTTCCGTAACTCATCAAGAGTTGTCCAGCGTTACCGTATGAACCAGTGTTTGCGTTCGCAATGAAGGTGATTGGGTCAGTGCCCATTACCGCCAGAGCCGAGGTCGCACACTGCCAAGTGGTACCACCGTTTTCAGTACCTTCGGAGACTTGGATAAGTGAAGCCGCAATCTTTTCGATGCGGTCAACGTCGTTGTCACGAATGAGGTGAATCTTTCCGTTGTCGTCGTTGAGAGACGATACGACATACACACCATTTTCGGCGGCGTTGGTCTGGTCTTTCACCAAAATACGGTCATCAACCTGAACGGTGTAGCCGTCAATCCTCCACGTTCCTGAAACAGGAATGTCGAGGGTGTCTACCCAGAGGGGGTGGTCATTGGTGTTATCGCCAGCAGAAGTGTCAGCGTCGCCAACTGTGTAGGTTCCTGCGAAGTTTTCACCAGTACTCGCTACACGAACAGGCTCGTGGACACCGTAAGTAATGAACTCCGGCCCGCCGTTGGCAATGTCGCCATACGACATGAGAAGTTGTCCTGCGTTTCCAGCACTTGACCAAGTAGCAGAGCCGTCTGCGGCACCGAACATAACGCCACCAGAGGTGATGCCGTAGGCAATCGGTCCTTGTGTACCTTGCTGACCAAAGTACCCCTGATAACCCTGTGTTCCCTGATAACCCTGCGGACCTTGATAGCCCTGATTACCTTGGAATCCTTGGAATCCTTGGAAACCTTGTGTGCCTTGAGCACCCGTATCACCTTGGAAGCCCTGATTACCTTGAGCACCAGTTTCTCCTTGGTTACCCTGATAGCCCTGAAGCCCTTGGTGACCCTGAACACCTTGAGCGCCTGTAGCGCCTTGGTATCCTTGGTTACCCTGAAAGCCTTGACTTCCTTGAGCACCAGTGGCACCTTGAACGCCTTGTGCGCCCGTAGAGCCTTGGAAGCCTTGATTGCCTTGGAATCCTTGAGAACCCTGAGCGCCAGTCGTGCCTTGGTAGCCTTGGTAGCCTTGGTTACCTTGGTAACCCTGCGGTCCGGTGAGGTTGCCCGTGCCGTACCACGTTTGCGTATTTGCGCCATACACCCAAGTCGAACCGTCAGTTACCTTGAGGTACTGGTCGCCGTCCTTAATGCCGGGAATGGTTGAGAGTGGGTTTTCAGTACCCTCGAACCAACCAGTTCCTCGGTTTCCTTGGTATCCCTGATTTCCTTGGTACCCTTGATTTCCTTGGAAACCTTGATTACCTTGGAAGCCCTGATAACCCTGCGGACCAAAGGCTTGCCAAATAACGGGGTCGGTACCCAGCGTGTCGGTTGCCTTGAACGTTGTCGTCCAAACAGAACCACCGTAGGTGTCACCCTGCTTGACCTGAACGATAGAAGCCGCCAACTTGTCGGCTGTGTCAATGTCGTTGTCACGGACTGCGCTAAAGGCGTTTTCAGTACCGTCAGAGGTGCAGACATACACACCGTTCTGGTACGCATCGTCTTGGTGAAGTAGCAAGAAACGGTCACCCACTTGGACGGTGTATCCGTCGAGTGTTACCGTTCCTGAGCGGTTGCTGGTGATTGTGTCAGCGGCTACTGGGTAGTCGTTCGTGGTATCTCCACCGCTGGTGTAGGTAACGTCCAGCGATGTGCCGTCTGACGAGACAGTAACTGGCTCGTGGATGTTGAGCGAGATGTACTGAGGCGAGCCATTGGTACCGATTTCACCATAACTCATCAAGAACTGACCAGCAGTACCGTATCCGCCAGCCACCGTTGGGATGTAGGCAAAGACGATTGGTTCGGTTCCTAGGGTTGCGGTTGAGGAAGTCTGACATTGCCACGACGTTCCACCATTCTGGGTACCTTGAAGCACCTGAATGATAGAGGCTGACAACTTTCCAATGGTATCTACGTCGTTGTCACGAACGGCTTGGAATACTTCGGTTGAGCCGTCGCTTAGGACTACATACACACCATTTTGGTTTGCGTCCTCTTCGTCCTTGACGAGGAATCGGTCATTGACCTGAAGCGTGTAACCGTCAATGGTGTAAGTACCAAGGTCGGTGGCAGTCAGTGTGTCGGCAGCGTGGGGCCAGTCATTCGTGAGGTTGGAACCGATTGCGTATTCCCAGTCGTTGATGCTGTCATCGTCGCCTGTGGTTGCCACAACAACGGGTTCGTGGATTTGGTACTGAATGAACTCAGGCGGACCGTTGTATCCAATGTTGCCGTAAGACATCAGCAACTGACCTGCTTCACCGTAACCACCCGTGTTGGCGTTAGCGATAAAGGTAATGTGGTCAGTACCTAGAACTGCAAGAGACGAAGCGGCACACTGCCAAGTCGTTCCACCATTTTGGATACCGTCAGAAATCTGAACAAGTGAAGCAGCGATTTTCTCAATGCGGTCTGCGTCGTTGTCACGGCAAAGAATCCAGTTATTGCTTTCGTCGCCTACTTGAATAACAACCCAGATACCGTTTTCAGCAGGATTGGTCTGGTCTTTTAGAAGGAGTCGGTTGTCAAGGGCGACTGTCCAGCCGTCCATCACCCACGGGCCGGTGTAAGGGAACTCAAGAGTATCAACCCAAAGTGGATAGTCATTGGTGTTGTTTCCTGCCGAAGTGTCGGCATCGCCAATCGTGTATGTACCGGCAATGTTTTCACCAGTGGTAGCGGCGATTACTGGCTCGTGAACACCGTAAGTAACCCATTCTGGTCCGCCATTAGTAATGTCGCCGTAAGACATAAGCAGTTGACCAGCGGTGCCTGAGTTGGCAGTCCAAGTAGCAGTTCCGTCGTCAGCACCAAAGAGGACTGCGCCAGAGGTGATACCAAAGGCGATTGGTCCTTGGTTACCCTGCGTACCGAGTTGTCCTTGGTAGCCCTGATTTCCTTGGTACCCTTGTGCTCCTTGGAAACCTTGGTACCCCTGCGTTCCTTGCGGACCTTCGAGGCGACCAACATTTTGCCAGACGTTACCCTCATCGTTCCAGACATAGAGGTCACCAGCGACAATGTAGGAGTCGCCTTCCTCGTCTGGACCGCTTGGATATGCCGACGTAAGGGCTTCTAAGGTGTCGTATGAGCCGTCAATCATTAAAGGCGTACCAGTGGCACCCTGATAACCTTGATAGCCCTGCGGACCGAACTGGCTGAACGGGATTGGGTCGGTACCTAGGGTGTCGGTAGCCTTTGAGCCAGATACCCATACGGTTCCACCAAGAGTGGCACCTTGTACGACCTGAACGATTGAAGCCGCCAACTTAAAGGCGGTGTCAATGTCATTATCACGGCAAGCAGAGAAGGCGTTAGATGTACCGTCTGACAAAACCACATAAACGCCGTTTTCGTAAGCGTTGTTCTGGTGTTTCAGTAGGAAGCGGTCACTGACTTGCAGTGTGTATCCGTCAAGTACAAGAGTTCCTGACGAGTTGAGTGCGATTACGTCAGCGTTAGTCGGAGCATCGTTCGTGGTGTTTCCACCAACCGTGTAAGTAACGTCAACGTTTTCTGTTGAGGCAACAACGACGGGTTCGTGAACGTTCAGCGAAATGTACTGAGGTGCACCATTGGTGCCAAGGTTTCCGTAAGACATTAGGAACTGTCCTGCTGTTCCATAGCCACCGGCAACTGTAGGAATGTAAGCGAAAATAATGTCGTCGCTACCAAGAGTCATCGTTGAGGTGGCTTGACACTGCCAAGAGGTTCCACCATTAGTCGTACCCTGAACAACTTGGATAATCGAAGCCGCTAACTTACCAATCGTGTCAATGTCATTGTCTCGGCAGGATTGGAACGGAGTGCTTGAGCCGTCGTTTAGTACGACATAAACACCGTTTTGGTTGGCATTTTCTTCGTCCTTGACCAAGAAGCGGTCACCAACCTGAAGTTGGTATCCGTCAATAATGTATGTACCAACCGACACACCAGTCAAGGTGTCTGCGCCTACGGGCCAGTCGTTCGTGGTGTTTCCACCAACTTCGTAGTTCCACTCAATAATGTCGTCATCGCCCGTAGTAGCAACAACTACTGGCTCGTGAATCTGGTAACTAATGAACTGCGGAGCACCGTTGTAGCCAAGGTTTCCGTAGGACATAAGAAGTTGTCCAGCCTCACCGTAGTTAGCGGTGTTGGCGTTTGCGTAGAAAACAATCGGGTGAGTACCCATTGTTGCGAGGGAAGAAGTACCACACTGCCACGTCGTTCCGCCGTTTTCATTACCTTCCGATACCTGAATAAGCGACGCACCCAACTTTTGCATGGTGTCAACGTCATTGTCACGTATAAGAAGCCAGTTGTTCTCTGAATCACCAGCGGTACCGACTACATACACACCGTTTGACGCTGGGTTAGTCTGGTCTTTGAGCAGAAGACGGTCATCTTCACCAACCGTCCAGCCGTCCATTACCCAAGCGCCCGTGTAGGGGAACTCGATGGTGTCTACCCACAACGGGTAGTCGTTGGTGTTGTCGCCCGATTCCGTTTCGGCGTTTCCGACGGTGTAAGTACCTTCATCTCCAATGCTTTCACCAGTCGTAGCGGCTCGCACGGGTTCGTGGATTGCGTAGTTGACAAACTCCGGTCCGCCGTTTGCGCCATCACCATAAGACATAAGCAGGGAGCCAGCCGAGCCAGAACCTGAAGTCCAAGTGGCACTACCGTCTTGCGCACCAAAAAGAACACCAGCAGGAGCAATACCAAAAGCAATCGGCCCTTGCGAACCCTGAGTACCAAAGTATCCTTGGAAACCTTGCGGACCTTGCGGACCTTGTTCGCCCATAGGAACGAACGTCGCCCAGTAAGTGTTAAGACCAGTTACAGGGTCAGTGGTTGGTGATTCTGATGCAGGGTTGCCGTTGTAGTTAGCGAGGTACAAGCCACCTTCGTAAAGAACTACGTCAGTCGGGTTGTATGAAGTGCCAGAAACCCAAGCACCCTTGTATTGGAAGCCTGAACCTTGGTAACCTTGATTTCCCTGAAAGCCTTGGAATCCTTGGTGACCTTGCGCACCTTGATACCCTTGATTTCCTTGAAGTCCGAAGCGTGTCCAAATCTGGTCGGTTTCACCAAGTGAGTCGGTGGATTTGAAGTTAGTAGTCCAAACGGTTCCACCATACGCAGAGCCTTGGAATACTTGAACGATTGAGGCGGCAATCTTGCCTGAAGTGTCTACGTCATTGTCACGAACACCAGAAAAAGCGGTTACTGAACCGTCGCTAGTGACAACGTAAACACCGTTATAGGCGGCGTTGTCTTGACCAGCGAGAAGGATTCGGTCATCCAACTGAACGCCGTAACCGTCAATAGTGACAGTTCCTTCAGCGTTGAGAGTAATGGTGTCGGCGGCTACTGGGTAGTCGTTCGTCGTGTCGCCACCGATTGTGTACGTTACGTCAATGTTTTCAGTAGATACAACCTGTACGGGTTCGTGAACGTTTAGTTGGATGTACTGCGGAGAACCATTGGAACCAATGTCACCGTAGGACATAAGGAACTGACCGGCTTCACCATAACCACCAGCGACGGTGGGGATGTAGGCGAAAATGATTGGGTCAGAACCAAGGTTGGAGGTAGAACTAACCTGACACTGCCAAGAGGTACCGCCGTTAGTTGCACCCTGATAGACCTGAACAATAGACGAGGCGAGTTTTCTGATTGTGTCTACGTCATTGTCTCGACAAGCCTGAAATGCGCTGTCTGTTCCGTCGTTGATGACGACATACACACCGTTCTGCGCAGGGTCAGTTTGGTCTTTCAGCAGGAAACGGTCATCCATTTGTAGTTGGTAACCGTCAATAACAACGTTGCCAGTAGTGCTGGCGGTCATTTGGTCTACACCACGGGGCCAGTCATTTGTCGTGTTCGCACCGACGGCAAAAACCCAGTCCCAGTTTTCACCACTCGTGGCGACTTGGACGGGTTCGTGAACGTTGTACTGGACGAACTCAGGCGGACCGTTGTAGCCGATGTTTCCATACGACATCAGCAGTTGACCTGCCTCGCCATACCCGCCAGTGTTAGCGTTGGCAACGAAAACGATTGGGTCGGTGCCAAGTTGAGAGAGTGCTGAAGCGTTGCACTGCCAAGTAGTTCCGCCGTTCTGAACACCGTCAGAGATTTGGAACAATGAAGCCGCCAACTTCTGAATCGTGTTTGTGTCATTGTCACGGACGAGGTACCAGTCGTTTCCGGCACTACCAACGGTTGCTACGAGGTAGACACCGTTCTGCGCCTTTACTGTCTGGTCTTTTACAAGGATGCGGTCATTGGCGTGAACCGTCCAACCGTCTACTACCCAGTCGCCCGTGTAGGCGAAAGTAAGGGTGTCTGAAGCCACGCCAACGTCATTGGTCGTGTCTGCGCCGACGGTGTAAGTTCCTTCAATGTTTTCACCAGTCGTGGCGGCAGTAATGAACTCGTGAATACCGAATGTCGTCCACTCTGGTCCGCCGTTGGCGATTTCTCCGTAGGACATAAGGATTTGTCCTGAGTTTCCAGCATTGGTCGTCCAAGTTGCCGAACCATCTTCGGCACCAAAAAGAACGCCACCCGAAGTAATACCAAAAGCAACGGGGCCTTGGTTACCTTGCGTACCAAGATTTCCCTGAAATCCCTGATGACCTTGTGCACCTTGGGAACCAGTAGAGCCTTGAGCGCCCTGAAATCCTTGGTTTCCTTGGTAGCCCTGAAGTCCAGCGGTTCCCTTTTCACCTTGAGGTCCGGTAAAGCCCTGCGGACCTTGCGAGCCACTTGCGCCCTGCGGACCTTCAGCACCTTGATAGCCACTTGCGCCGTCCATACCGTTGGCACCTTGGTATCCCTGCATACCCATAGCGCCTTGAGCGCCTTGTGGTCCGGCAGAACCCTGCGTACCAGTTAAACCTTGCGCACCCTGAGGGGCAAAAAGTGTCCACGAGTCTAAACTAACGTCAGGCTGTTGGTCAGTGTTTCCAGAAAGGGCAATGTAAGTGTTGCCACTGTATTCAACGAGGTTGTATGTCTGGTAGTCAATCGAAGGGTTCCAACCACCAGCGTAGAAAACGCCTTGACCCGGCGCCCCCTGCGGACCGGCTGGACCAGTGGTGTACAAACCAAGGTCAGTGCTGGAAATGGTGCCAAAGATTTGGGTAATAAAGACCGAGACTGTCTTGCTTCCGTTGTCCTCGTAAGGTAAATCCGTGATTTCAGAAATCACACCAGTCATGTAGTCGGTGTTGTCTTGGTAAATCAAGACGTTCATGTTGACGGCAAAAGCATCAGCGTTTTGAGCGCCGAAGGGAATGGTCGCACCTTGAGTAACGGTGTCGCTTAGGTTGTGCCAAATAGGGGTGTAAGTACTAGCGCCTTGGGCACCTTGAGCACCGACAATCGCTGGTACCCATTCTGAGCCGTTCCAATACTTCAACTGTGCCATTAAAGACCCTTGCTGCTAGAGGGGCGTAATCCCAACGTTTTCTAGACCAAATCTTACAACGGATTTTGGGAAACCCACGTTTAAGATTTCACTAGTTCACTGGCACTGCAAAACCAGAAAGCCACGTTGATGACTGGTTTGGCGTTACGTTTCCGCTTGTGTCAATCGTAACGTAGGTCATGTTGGCGGTTCCGTACTGCTGTGCAACATAAGTCGCTTGGTATGCTGGGCGGTATCCAGAAGGCAGGGTAAAGGCGGTCTGACCGGCTGTTCCACCAGAAATAGCGCCAACCATGTAAACAACGTTGTTTATCCGCCTATAGTAAACCGAGTCACCGCTGACCGCCGAGAAGCCATTGCTGAACGAAGTAACCTGAATCCAGCCCGTATCGCCCAAGGAAACGCCATTGTGCGTACCAGCGACATTGAGGTTTCCGCTGTCGTCAAGCGAGAAAATGGTGGTGTTGTAGGCGTTATTGACGATTTCCAGCCCACCGTTATTGTTCATACGGATTGACTTTTGAGGGTTGGAAGCACCTGAGTTTGTGTTCGTCAAGGTCATTAGACCTGCGTAGTTAGAACCACCGTGACCGTTGGATGACTGAATCGTCAGTGGGTCGGTATTGGTTGTGGTGGAAATGGCTAGGTCAAGAGGCGCTGTAGGCGTTGCACCTTGGCTTCCTTGCGAACCCTGAAAGCCTTGGGCACCCTGAGCGCCGATAGTGGCGTAGGTTAAGGCAGTTCCACTTGAGTTGACTACCAGAGCCTGACCTTGCGTACCAAGGGTCGTTAAACCAGTTCCACCGTGGGCGATTGGCAACGTGTTCACAAGGTCATCAGCGTCAGCCGACGTAATCATGTACCAGTTTCCACCATTGTAGTTAATGAACTGGTACGCTCCATTAACGGGAACTGTGTATGACGTTACGGGCGAAGAAGAGCCAATGTCGTACATAGCATTACTGGTGAATCCAAGATTGACCGTTACGGAGGCACGGTTAATAACACGCCACGTTGCGTTTGCTGTGGCTGGTGGCGCAGTAATGGTCTGACCAGAAGTTGAGCCAGTAAAGAGGGTGGCTTCGTTAACATTTGCGGTTGCTGATGATGAACGTAAGGTTACAACCTGCGAACCAGCATTTCCTTGGTAGCCCTGATACCCCTGATTTCCTTGTGTGCCTTGGCTTCCAGCGACACCTTGGTGACCCTGTGTTCCTTGGTAACCTTGCGTACCCTGAGCGCCTGTGTAACCTTGCGTTCCGTTAGCACCTTGGTTCCCTTGCGTACCAGTTGAGCCTTGTGCTCCTACAGAGCCTTGAGCGCCAGTAGCACCCTGCGCACCTTGAGCACCCTGCGCTCCGTCAGCACCGCTAGTGCCTTGGTAGCCCTGTGCTCCTTGAGAGCCAGTAGCACCCTGCGGACCAGTATCACCACGGAAACCAGTCGTTCCCTGTGCGCCCTGAACACCAGTCGGTCCTTGTGAACCTGTCGTGCCTTGTACGCCCTGTGAACCTTGTGAGCCTTGTGACCCAGTGATTCCTTGGGTTCCCTGAACCCCCTGCGTTCCTTGTACGCCTTGGGTACCCTGTGAACCTTGGTAACCTTGCGTACCTTGTACGCCGGGGATTCCACTTAGGTTGATGTTCCAAGAACTGACGGGGTTGCTGTAGGGCGAAACCTGCGTCGCTTTCAACTCAAGGGTGCCGTCGCTTGACGTGTAGCCAATGACGGATGCGGTCATAAAGATTGTTGCGTCAGAACTGTCGCAAATGACAACCGATTCGCCGTTTGTGTATGAAAGGTTTTCACCAACCGTGATTACAAATACGTCATTGAGCGAAATGGTCGAGAGGGTCAGCGTGTTGGTCGAAGTGGTCTGATAAACAGCACCTTGGTAGCCTTGGACACCTTGTGTTCCCTGAACGCCTTGGTAGCCTTGCGAGCCTTGATACCCCTGCGCACCTTGTACGCCCTGAACTCCTTGTGAGCCTTGGGTTCCGATTCCACCTTGGGCACCCTGAGCACCTTGTAGTGCGGTAGCAGGAGTTGTTTCGTCCAGCCAGAGAACTGATGTGTCGCTCGGCGGCACTCCGTCGTCTGAATCGTAGATACCACGGTCACCGATTTCACCTTGGTAACCTTGCGTCCCCTGATAACCCTGATAACCCTGAGGTCCAATAATGTTCGCAACGGCGACCCACACCATTGTGTTGATTTCCCAGACGTAGAGTTGCCCCTGAACAACGTATGAGTTGCTTTGGTCAACTGGTCCGGTTGGAAAGGCGGCTTCTAGGTCAGCGAGTGTGTCGTATTCACCTTGAATGTTGGTGGCTTGACCAGCCGTTCCCTGATAACCCTGATTACCTTGGTAACCCTGCGAGCCAGTAGAGCCTTGTGGTCCTTGATACCCTTGAGCACCAGTCTGACCTTGGTTGCCTTGATAACCTTGATAGCCCTGATTTCCTTGAAATCCCTGAACACCTTGGTTGCCTTGATAACCTTGATATCCTTGATTTCCTTGAAATCCCTGAACACCTTGAGAACCTTGTACGCCTTGATTTCCCTGCGTACCTTGGAATCCTTGATTACCTTGGCTACCTGTTGCACCCTGACTTCCTTGTGAACCAGTGGTACCTTGAGCACCTTGGTACCCCTGAGCGCCCTGTGCTCCCGTCGAACCTTGCGAGCCTTGGCTACCAGTAGAACCTTGGAACCCTTGGTTGCCTTGGAACCCTTGATTTCCTTTCGAGCCTTGTACGCCTTGGCTACCCTGAGAGCCTTGCTGACCCTGATAACCCTGAAAACCCTGCGGACCAACGGCACCGTCAAGGTTTACCGTCCAAGACGAACCCGATGGTGAACCAATAATGTCGTCAGAGGAGGCGATGTTATAAGTCAGTGAGCCAGTTGAAGGGTTGTACGAAAGAACGGTGGCGTTGAAGTAGTTGTTTGAGTCAACGGCGACAACAATCGTTTGTGGTGATGAGTAGGCAAGACCAGTGCCGACAACGAGTGACGAGTTTCCAACAGTGACACTCGGAATGTTTGTTGTACTTGACGTTGAGTAAACATCACCAGCAATACCTTGATAACCCTGCGTTCCTTGATAACCCTGATTACCTTGTGGTCCGTAACCACCTGTGGAACCAGTGACACCTTGATACCCTTGGTGACCTTGCGTACCTTGGTTTCCTTGATAGCCTTGCGGTCCTTGTGAACCTGTAGAACCCTGTGAACCTGTAGAACCCTGCGCACCTGTCGAACCTTGGGTACCTTGATTACCTGTTACACCAATAACACCTTGGGTACCTTGGTAACCTTGAAAACCTTGGTATCCCTGCGCACCCTGCGAGCCAGTTGCACCAGTTGAGCCTTGTACACCTTGGGTACCTTGTACGCCCTGTGTTCCTTGATAGCCCTGAAAACCTTGATTTCCTTGCGAACCTGTAGCACCAGTTGTTCCTTGTGCACCTGTTACACCCTGACTACCTTGGTAGCCTTGAGCACCTTGCGACCCAGTAGCGCCTTGAACGCCTTGCGAACCAGTCGAACCTTGACTTCCCTGTACGCCTGTGGCACCTTGTGAACCCGTGGAACCTTGGTATCCCTGTACGCCTTGATTCCCCTGAGTGCCTTGTGCGCCAGTTAGACCCTGAACACCTTGATTGCCTTGAACACCTTGTGTGCCTTGGTATCCCTGCGGCCCGGTAGCACCAGTAGCGCCCTGATTTCCTTGGGTACCTTGGTAACCAGTTGAACCCTGCGGTCCGGTAGCACCTTGGCTACCTTGTGAGCCTTGAACACCAGTTTGTCCTTGCGCACCAGTTTGTCCTTGGTACCCTTGGTTGCCTTGTGCCCCAGTGGAACCCTGAGCGCCTGTTACGCCTTGAGCACCTGTGGCTCCTTGGACACCCTGATTACCTTGCGGTCCAGTTGAGCCTGTTGTTCCTTGATAGCCTTGTGCGCCCTGCTGTCCGGTGTCACCCTTGACACCTTGATAGCCCTGAAATCCCTGCGTACCTTGCAGACCAGTTGCACCTTGAACACCCTGCGCACCAGTGACACCGATTACACCTTGAGTACCTTGTGGCCCTTGCGCTCCTGTAACACCAGTCGCACCTTGGTAACCTTGCGCTCCTGTAACACCAGTTACACCTTGATAGCCTTGGCTACCTTGTACACCTTGTAAGCCTTGAGAACCAGTTGAACCTTGAGCACCCTGTGGTCCGGTAGCACCCGTTAGACCAGTCGTGCCTTGCGTTCCTTGCGGACCAGTTGCTCCCGTCGAGCCTTGGTAACCCTGATTTCCTTGGGAACCAGTGGCACCTGTAGAGCCTTGTACGCCCTGCGTACCTTGATACCCTTGGCTTCCCTGAGCGCCTGTACTTCCTTGCGCTCCTGTACTTCCCTGAGCACCCGTTACACCTTGGTAACCCTGATGACCCTGCGTTCCTTGCGCACCCGTGCTTCCCGTAGCGCCTTGTGCGCCAGTAACACCTTGCGGACCTTGTGTGCCCTGCGCACCAGTGGCTCCTGTACTACCTGTAGCGCCTTGCGAACCCTGTTGTCCAGTTGCGCCCGTCGAACCTTGAGTGCCTTGCACTCCTTGGCTACCTTGAGCACCTTGAACACCCTGATACCCACGAGCACCTGCGGCACTCCAAGCCAACGAGCCGTCTGACTGTATGGTGAGGACTTCGCCCTGCGTACCGACACCGAGACGAGATAGTTCGTTTTCACCACTACCGACGAGTAAGTCGCCAGATGCTTGGATTTGTCCAATGGTATTGGCAACCGCTTTGTTGGCTTCAGCAAAGTCAATGGCAGTCGAAACTGGTGCGACAACGGCGTTGACGGGGTGGGTAAGGGCAAGTGTGCCGTCAGCACCACGTTGAACGCCAGTGAGGGTAACGGTGAGGGCTGTCCAGTTGTATGAACCAGCCGGTACATAAATCTTTTCCTCGTTTTCAGTACCAATACTGATGTCAAGGAAGAAGCCACCGCCTACGCCCAGCCCAGCCCAGCCACCAGTGGTGTTGGTGAGGACTACTGTGGTCGAGGTGTTGTCAAGGGCGTCATACAGAAATGCGTTTGGTGCGGCACCAACGTAACTATTCTGTGTGTAAGAAGCCCTTGCCATTATTCCACCACTTCACGACTAGGTTTAGACGATGGCGCTAGTCTGAAGCAATCTTACCCCAGCCTTTGATTTTCTCTAAGCCCCTAACTGACCGCCAAATCGCTCTGAGTCGTCCTTAATGGCAATCAGATTGGCGCAAACATAGGGAATCTGATGGGTCTGGTGCCAAGGGCTTGGATAGAACGTCATCATACGGCTCTTTTGGAAATCAGTCTTGATTTCGGGAACGTACTTGCGGTAGTTAGCGTCAATCCAGTACCAAAAACTGTTTTCGTTATAGAAAGCGTTGTGGGTTGGGTCTTGGTAAGCGCCTCGCCCGTCAGTACTAGGGGTGAGTGTGAGCAACATTCCACCTTGAGCCAAGACTCGGTACATTTCGTTCCACAGGCAAACTTTGTCAGGAATGTGCTCTAGGAAGTCAGCAGCACGGATTACACCAACCGTGCCGTCCTCCATGTCGCCCAAAACGTTGAAAATGTCGCCAACTAGGTCGGCTGGCTCGTGCATATCCACCGACAAGAAGCCGGGCGCTGGGTTGTGCGCCGCACCGAGGTCAAGTGCTAGCAAGTTGTTGTCTTTTGCCCATTTCACTGACATTTCCATGATGTTGCGGTCATAGATTTCGACAGTCTTTTGTTGTATTTCGTTGTTTAGTTCCTGCTGAGCCTGACTCTGCTCGCTGTGGAGGCGCTGTAGGTACAACTTCTTTTGAATGTGGTGAAACTTTGTAACCTTGTAGAAGCGCACCATAATGTCAGCGTCGTCGCAAATGCGTAGAGACTTGTTGTATCCGCCGATTTTCTTGTACGTTGCAGCACGAAAGGCTCGCAAGTGGTTCGGAGCAAACCAAATGTAGGCGACGTGGTGGGGGTGTGGTGACTTTCCTTCACAAACGTGGTGTCCGTCCTCGTCGTCGTAGTAAGACCAGCCGTAAGAACGGTCAAACTCACGCTTGCTGGGGTTGCCTTGCTCGTCTATTTCAGCAAAGTCTGAATAAACAAATCCGACCTCTGCGTCTGCGTCAAATGCCTTTTGCACTTCCTCTAGCGCCGTCGGCATCAAAAGGTCGTCATGGTCAAGTTCGATAAGGATTTCACCACTACAAAGGGCGACTGCCTCGTTCTTAAGGGTGCCGATAACGGGCTTTGACTTTGTGGTGTGGACTTTGACACGCTCGTCGTCTTGGTCGTACCAATCGTTTTCGCCTTCGAGGGCGTTACCGTTCAGTAACACCACCCATTCCCAGTCGGTAACAGTCTGGGCAACAAGGCTTTCGTAGCAGGTTCGTAACCATTTGGTGTTGTGACTTGGTGTGAAGATAGATAACATTTCCATACCCTACATCATTTCAGTAACACTCGTTGGGTTTTAGAACTCGATTGAGATTGAGGCGTTGCCACCACCGCCCACTGAACCTAGCCAATAAACGTAACTGTAAGGACCGATTGTTCCCGTGTAGGCAGGAGGCGTTCCGCCAATGGTGGGTGTTAATGAGTAGGCAGAAGTCAGCCAGTATAGCAATACAACGCCACCAGAGCCAGACCAGCCATAGCCATAAGTTGAACCGGGGCCACCAGCACCGGTGCCGTTTCCACCAGTCCCATTGGCACCTGAGGTGTTGGAACCCGGCCCGCCTTGTCCGGGATAAAAACCAAGAGAGTTAAGGGGCGAAGGGAGCCACGCAGTTGCGGACGATGCTGAAGCACCGCCATTACCGGGGACTGTGCTGGTCGTCTGCGGCGTTGAACTTCCGCCAGCACCGCCTGTTCCACCGCCACCGCCACCGGCGTACTTTGAGCCAGCACCACCGGCGTAACCTTGCGGTGAACCGCTGGCGCCACCTGAACCCTTGTAAGTTCCGACTGACCCGCCACCAGCACCGCCGTTACCAGAATGAGCGTTGAACGTACTAGTTCCACCATTACCGCCAGTTGAACTGGTACTTGTAGTTCCAGTTCCGCCGTTCCCAACCAAACCTGAATAGTTGGTGCCAACTGTTGCGGTCATAGCAGCGTTGACATAGCCACCTGCGCCACCCCCCGTGTAAGCGCCTCCGCCTCCGCCTCCGCCTTGAACGTAGTAGTTGAGAGTAAAGGTAGAAGGTGGGGGTGGTGGGAGTGGTGGGGGTGGTGGGGGTGGTATGACAGGATTAGGTATTACTGAACTAGTTGAACTACTAAGCGCAGAGTTTCCAGCGCCGTTAGTTGCATAAACAGAAAAACTGTAAGAGGTTCCCTGAGAAAAGGTTTCAGTAATAGTCAGGGGACTGCTTGTTCCATTGACTATCGCACCAGTAACGTTGTCATGAACCGTGTAACTTGTCGGCGCTGAATAGTTTGTTACGTCCCCAACAGAGAATGAGACTTGGACTTGAGTTGTGCTCACAACTGACGCTGAACCTATTGTGGGTGTCGCTGGCACGGTAAAGAACTGGTAAGTAGTGCTTGAAGCGCTTTGTGACGCTCCTGAGGCGTTATACGCATCAACTACAAACGAGTAGTACTGGTTTGCTGATGCCGAAAAGGTAAAGGAAGTCGAGTTGCTTCCTCCATAAGCAACTGTCGCATAGTTGTTGCCCAAAGTGTCCATGACGGAATAACCAGTCGGCGTATTTCCATTGGTGATTGTGCCCGGTGTCCAAGAAATAGCAACCGAAGCCGTAGCCGTCGAACCAGAAGAGGAAACGTGTGGAGAACTGTTGCCAGATATTGTTTGTGGGGTGAAGGCGGAGATGGTTGGAGACGATGGCGGATTGAAAGGTATTACAGAGTTACTCACATTCTGAGCGCCCCAAATAGTTGCGTTTTCACCAGCACTGTTTTGAGAAACAACTGCGTAGTAGTAAGGGACATTTGGGGCGTAGACGAATGAACCGGGGTAAATAAACGCTGTGTTTGTACCAAACGCAACAGTGGTAACCAAGGAATAACTTGATGAACTCGTTCCACAGTAAACCAAGTATTGCGTTGGTTGATTTTTAGACGTGGACGTAGGCGCTGTCCAAGAAACCGCTACTTCAGTAGTTGTAACAACAGAAGCATTTACCCCTGTTGGGTTGTTTGGAATCGTGACAAGGTGATTCGTGATAGACGAAGCATCAACACCCGGCAACAGTTCCATTAGGCGATGTCTCCTGTCACCAGCCAAGTGGCAGACGAGTAGCCCGTAACGTTACCGAGGAACATAGCCGTAGCAACTGAACCTGTAGTGCGGAGCGTTGGGGCATAAACAGTTGCGCCAGTGGAAATCACCGAACCAGAGGTGCCTGAGAACGAACAGCCTGTTGTAGCCGCCACAACCGTAACGGACTGACCTGCGGTGAAGCCCGAAGTTGGCAGTGTGACCACAGCACTCGCCGTCAAGACAATGACGTTGTTGTAGTCAGTTGGCGACAGGGTGTACGAGCCAGTTTTCAGTGAAACCGAAGGGGTAGGCAAAGCGCCCTGAGAACCCTGCGGACCTTGTGGGATGTTCAGCGAAAGAACTGGTGCCGCTTGTGTGCCAGAGATGGTGGCTTGCGCACCTTGCGTGTAAGCAACCGTTCCAACCGTACCGATTGAGAACGAAGGCGTAATACCAGTTGCGCCTTGGGCACCTGTTGAACCTTGTGACCCTTGTGCGCCAGTAGAACCCTGTGCGCCAGTTGCACCTTGGGCACCGTTTGAACCCGTAGAACCCGTAGCACCTTGTGGTCCTTGTGGGATGCCGAAGTTAAAGACCGCCGCTGATTGATTACCAGAGTTAGTAACAACTGCTTGGTTTCCAGCACCCAGAGTGACCGTTGCACCCACTGTTATTGAAGCGGCGGAACCCTGCGCACCCGTAGCACCATTTGTACCGTTGGCACCTGTAGAACCTTGAGCGCCCGTCGAGCCTTGTGCTCCCTGTGCGCCAGTTGCGCCCTGAGAACCTGTTGCTCCTTGTGCTCCCGTTGCTCCTTGAGAACCAGTTACACCCTGAGCACCCGTAGCGCCTTGACTACCAGTCGCTCCCTGAGCACCCGTTGAGCCTTGTGCGCCAGTCGAGCCTTGTGGTCCATTTGAACCAGTCGCTCCCTGAGCACCTGTCGCACCGTTGTATCCTTGCGGGCCAGTTAGACCAGTTGTACCTTGATTGCCTTGCGCCCCCTGCGTACCAGTAAGACCTTGTGCACCTTGCTGTCCAGTAGCACCTGTAACACCTTGATATCCCTGTGTACCTTGTGCTCCTGTTGAGCCTTGTGCTCCTGTGTAGCCTTGAAAACCTTGATAGCCCTGATTGCCTTGAGTGCCCTGTGCTCCTGTTGTGCCTTGGTACCCTTGTGGTCCGTTGGCACCTGAAGCGCCCTGAACGCCTTGGCTTCCTTGTAGACCTTGTGCTCCTTGGGTGCCTTGAACACCAAGCCCACCCTGAACACCTTGAGGCCCCTGAACGCTACCGACGCTAATCCACTCAGACTGAGCGACTGACCATACATAGATTTCAGTACCGACGATGTAGGCGTAGCCAGCCGTCACTGGACCAGTTGGGTAAGCGCCTTCAAGGTTCGAGTAAGTGGCGTATGAACCTTGAACGTTAAATGCTGTTCCAGCGACTCCTTGGTTACCCTGCGGACCGGCTGAGCCTTGCACACCCGTCGCACCCTGATACCCTTGCGGACCCTGAAGCCCAAACTGCTGAAAACCAACGGGGTCAACGCCGAGGGTGTCGGTTGACTTGAAGTTGGTAATCCAAACCGAGCCACCAAGAGAGGTGCCACGAAGCACTTGGACAATCGAGGCGGCGAGTTTGTTAGATGTGTCAATGTCATTGTCACGAACGGCAGAGAAACCTGTGGTGGAACCGTCTTGCATAACGACGTACACGCCGTTTTGTAGAGCAGTGTTTTGACCGACCAAAAGGAAGCGGTCACCAAGTGAGAGTGTGTAACCGTCAATCGTTAGACGACCAGCGTTGTTGTAGTTGATTACGTCTGCGTCAGTGGGATAGTCGTTGGTGTCGTCCTCGCCACGAACGTAGGTGAAGTTAAGGTTTGTATTGGAAACAACCTGAACTGGCTCGTGAATGTTGAACTGTGTGTATTGAGGTGAACCGTTCTCTCCGAGGTCGCCATACGACATAAGGAGTTGCCCAGCAGTGCCGTAACCACCAGCGATAGTCGGTACATACGCCACAGTGATTGGCGTTGTGCCAAGGGTGTCGGTTAACTTGGACTGAACCTGCCACGTTGTGCCACCATTTTCAGTGCCCTGATAGACCTGAATCAACGAGGCGGAAATCTTTTTCATTGTGTCGGCATCGTTGTCACGACAGGCTTGGAACTTATTTACACCGTCGGTACCGTCGTGTATTACAACGTACAAACCATTTTGTTGAGCGTCAATCTGGTCTTTGAGAAGGAAGCGGTCATCTACCGCCAACTGGTGACCGTCAATAGTGATAGCGCCAGTAGTTGCCTCGGAAACCGTATCTACGCCGTGGGGCCAGTCATTCGTGGTGTTGTTGCCGACGGTGTAGGTAAGTTGGACGTTTCTAGTAGAGGCGACGATAACGGGTTCGTGAATGTTGTATTGAACAAACTGGGGCGGACCGTTGTAACCGATATTGCCGTAGGACATGAGCAGTTGTCCTGCTTCGCCGTAGTTGGCGGTGTTCGCATTGGCGTAGAAGGGGATTTGGGTGGTTCCCAGCGTTCCTAGAGCAGACGCTCCGCATTGCCAAGTAGTTCCACCATTTTGTAAGCCTTCGTACACCTGAATAAGAGCGGCACCAATCTTGCCAATCGTGTCCATGTCGTTGTCACGGCACAGCACCCACTGATGGCTTGGTGAACCTTGAGCAAGGACAACATAGACACCGTTTTGAGTCGAGTCTGTTTGGTCTTTCAGCAACAAACGGTTGTCTGCCTGAACAGTCCAGCCGTCCACCAGCCAAGTGCCCGTGTAAGGGAAGGTCAGCGTGTCGGCGTAAGTAGGAATGTCATTGTTTGAGTTACCGCCGAGTACGAACGTACCTGCGATGTTTTCACCAGTGGTCGCCGCCATAACTGGTTCGTGAACGGCTGAGTTAATCCACTCTGGACCGCCGTTCTCGATGTCACCGTATGACATAAGCAACTGTCCAGCAACACCAGCCGAGGTAACCCACGTTGCGCTACCGTCAGAAGCACCAAAAAGAACACCGCCGGGCGTAATGCCGAACGCTACTGGTCCTTGGTTACCTTGGTTACCGATTTGACCAGTCGTTCCTTGACTACCTTGAAGTCCTTGGAATCCTCGTACGCCCTGAAGTCCTTGTACACCTTGTGCGCCCGTTACGCCTTGGATTCCTTGCGCACCCTGCACACCCTGTGTACCCTGTGCGCCCATTGTGCCTTGCGCACCAGTAACGCCCTGCGTACCCTGTGGTCCTTGAGCACCTTGATAGCCCTGTACGCCTTGTGTTCCTGCGTTTCCAGTAACTCCTTGATACCCTTGGTTCCCTTGGTACCCCTGTGAGCCTTGTACTCCTTGTAGACCAGTCGTACCTTGTGGTCCGGTTGAGCCTTGCGCACCTACGGTACCCGTAGCGCCTGTAGCACCTTGGACTCCTTGAACACCTTGAGCACCAACAAATCCTTGGTTGCCCTGTGCTCCCTGTGGTCCAGCAGAACCTTGGTTACCCTGAAATCCTTGATTTCCTTGAGCACCGATATACCCTTGGTAACCAGTCGCTCCTTGACTGCCTTGCGCACCTGTAGAGCCAGTTGAACCTTGGCTTCCTTGTGCCCCTTGGCTTCCTTGAGCGCCTGTCGTGCCAGTAGCGCCTTGTGGTCCTTGGATAAGTGAAGGTGAAGTCCAAGCAGGAGTGCCACTTTCGACGACGAGAACCTCGCCGTTTGTACCGATTGGCAGACGAGCAAACTGGTTTCCACCACTTGCGTAGAGGATGTCACCCTGTTCTTGAGCCAAAGCAACGGTATTAACGACAGCCTTGTTTGCTTCACGCAAGTCCTCGGCGGTGAACACGGGAATAACCGTTGAGCCAAGGGCGTGGGATTGGGCGCTGGTGTCGTCTTGACCACGAACAACGTTATTGATGACAAGTGCGCCAACAGACCAGTTGTACGTTCCCTGTGGAACCCAAATCTTTTCCTGAGAGACAGTTCCGTAGTCGAGGCTTAAGTAGAAGCCAGCGATTTCACCAAGTGTGCCCCACGTTGCGTCCGTCCCGTTAATGAGGATGGTCGTGTCAGTGGGCAGGACGGCTGAAGCGAGCGTCGCTCCAATCGCACCACCAATGTAATCAACTTGCGAGTAAGCAATCCTTGACATGAATCCCCTTCTATGGGGTCACCCGTCTATTAGTTGCTCAACAACCAAGTAGGCGTGACCTGTAGCGTGTCGTTAGCACCAAGCGTCGGGCTTGAGCCGTCCGCAAAGTTGCTGAAGTAGTAAATGTTGCCTGAGTTGCCAGAGGCAGAGTCCGTAATGAAGTAGCCCGTGGCGGCAGTCCAAGTTCCCGTAGCAAGGAACGTCACTGGCTGACCAGCAGCACGTTTGCCCGATACAGCATCACCAGCGGTCACGGTTGCGCCACTTGACTGGTTGGAAGCCAGAGGTGAAGTGAGGATTACTTCGGTTCCCGTGGTAGCGGCAATAACCTTGGGGTCTTCAGTGCCAATAACAATGGTCATTCCAGCAAGCAAGCCAGTGGCTGAGGTGAGATTGACGTACCAGTTTCCTTCGGAAGCGTTGGCAGACAGAGTGGTCGTCAGAAGTGGCGACGAAGCGTTGTACGCAGTGGCAATCGTCGGGCTGTTGAAAGTAACGGCGATACGCTCGTAGCCAGAGCCGTTCATTTCAGCAAAACCAGAGTCAAAGTTTCCCAAAGTCGCAGTAGAGGCTGGTGTGCTCGTGGTGTTACCACCCGTTAAAAGACCAACGTAGTAGGAGACAGTAGAGGATGAGGGCATAGAACCAATGCTCAACTGGTTAAAGATTTTGGTTAAGCCTTGGTTGGTGAATACTTGCGCCATAATGCTCCTAGAAGGTCGAGATTACTGCTTCTAGTCTGCCACAGATTTTACGATTTATTGCCCTGCCCCACAGACGCAGTTTCCACCACAACCACCGCAGTTTTCCTCTTGTGAGGCGACCCATTCCTTATAAGTGATGAGTCCAATGACGGCGTAGTTGGCAAGGTCAATCCAACTGTCCTCGACTGATTCGTTTGCCATCTTTGCGCCCTTAGCGGCGTTACAAAGCCTTTTCACCTTGTCCATTGAGCGAACGAGTACGCCCTTCCACGCAGGAATACCCAGTTCCTCACTGCCACGAACGTTGGCAAAAATGTCTACGTTGGTTCCGTAGTCTTTGCCCTTCTTAATGTGCAAGGCAAGCATTTCAGCAAGGATGGCACGAAAACGTGGGTCGCCACCTTCGGGAAACTCGACTTTTTGCTTAGGGGTGATTTGACCAGCCTGTGTCACAGACACCCACGGAGGAAGGGGAAGGTTTTTCTTGTTCGTCGTCATAGTTTTTAACTATAACGGATTTCACCTTTACTTGCCAGACTTCTCCAAGTCAATAACAAGGCGGTGTATGTACTCGGTCATCTCTGTATTCTTGGCGAGTTCCGCCTTCAGTTCGTGGATTATTTCACTACTGGTACGAGAAATGGTCAAGTGAGAAAGTGCCTGTTCGGCAGAAACGGCATCGGCTCGCTTGGCGGCAATCAGCAGGATTGCGCCTTGTAAACCAGCCAGCATTGAAAGGAAAAGGTTTAGGAGAATGAAGGGATACGGGTCAAAACCCCTGTTTTTCAACCAGTAGACATTGACCAAAGCCCACAAAACCATGAAAAACAAGAACAAACCCACAAAGCCCCACGAACCCATACGGTTGCGCACAGCGTCAGCGGCTCTTTCACCACGAGTTAGTTCAGAACCAGTGCGAACGCCCGGTAGCGGATGCCACGGGTGTTTTGGGTCGTCCCACTCGCCGTCATCAAATCCGTCATATTGGTTTAAGTGGCTCATTTTGCCAACATTTCAGCACGAGTAATAATCTTGGCGTTTGCCAAAGTCTTTAGGGGTTTTGTGGCGTGTATGTCGAAGTAGTAAATCGGCTTGCCAAGGCTTAGGGCAATGGCGACCTCAATACGCACCTCGTGGTTGCTTCCCCACCAAGGTAGAACAATCATTGCGTCTGATTTCAGTAGTTCGCTCAGGTTGGCTTCTATTTGCCTTTTCTGGGCTTCCAAATCATCAGTCGCTGGGTGAGCCTCAACGTGACAATAAACGTCCAGTTCGTCCTTACGAAGGCGCTTGAGTGCTTCAGCAAAGTTGCTGGCATTTCGGTCAGGCACACCCCAAGAGGGTCCTGACAAGTAGTACCTCATAAAAGGGGCTACTTAGCCTCGTCGGGCTTAACGTCGGACTTAGCACGACGTGGCTTTTCGGCAACAACGGTTGCCTTAGTGTCGGTGTCGGCTGACTTTTCAGCAGTTGCCTTCTTAGAGGCTGTTGCTGGCTTTGTTGCCGCTTCCTTTTCCGCTTGCTTCTTGGCTTCTTGAGCCTCGTGCTCAGCGGTAAGTGTGGCGATTTCCTTGCCACTCAAGGGCTTAACCCAGCCCTTTGTTTCAACGTACTGCTGACCCTGCCACGACCAGTTTTGGTTCGAGCAAAGTTCGCCAGCCTTCACCACCGAGCCGTCACTGTCTGTGAAGTCAATAACGGCTCGGTGGGAAAAGGTGGGCTTAGACATTAGTTGTTGGTAATGCCTGACCAGAAGTAACCGAGGTCAGCAGCAACGACCTTGTTGTCGAAGGCGATTTCACCTTCAACACGGTCAGCCTTCAACTCTTCCATACGGAAGCGTGAAACACCGACAGTCGTTCCAAGACCACCCGAAACGCCAGTCCACATGAAGGTGTAACCAGCCGAAGGGGTCATAAGACCGGGGTTCGGAGCGGTGTAGCACAGAAGCGCAGAGTTACCAGCAACGAAGTTCATGTTTTCGTTACCGGGGGCGTTGTTGCCCTCAGCGCCAGTGTTAACCACTGCCTTTGCGACCAGCACACGGTCAACACCGAAGAGTTGCGCAAGCAAGTCCTCAGTGACGATTGCACCGGCTTGGGTGTACTTGTAACGGTCAACCAAGAGAGGGTGGTTCTTCAGGGTCTGGAATACCTTGTAGCCCAACACGAAGGTGTTTGGCTCGTAACCAGTGGTCTGAAGGATGGTCGCCTTAGCGATTTCCACCTCAGCGATTGGGTCAGAAGTGTACGAAGTCGGGCTAAGAACGTAGTCGTTCCAAATCGTACCAATGTTGTTTGCGGTGGTCGTACCAGTTACGGTAGTACCCCAAACACCAGAGGTGAAGTAGTCCGAAGCCCACTGAACTTCACGACGGAGCAAGAGACGCTGAGTAACAAACTGCGTCGCTTCCATGTCGGGGTTCAAGGGGTTGTCTGCGTTAGCACGAGTCTGGTCACCGATGTCCTTGTGGAAGGCGTACACGTCAGCCGTGTAGTTGTCGGTGGTCAGTCCGTAGCCTGAACCAGAAGATGCAGTTCCGTCAGCACGGCGTTGAGCCTCGTCACGGAACCAGTCATCCTTGGTGTACTTGAAGTACAGGTTGCTCTTCTTGTCAACCGGAACCGTTGGGAACACTTGGTCGGCAATGAAGTTGGCGGTGTTCTGAATGTACGCAACCGAGATGTTAGTCAAGATTGCGTCAATGTGAACATTATTTACGTTTGGCTGTGGCATGGATTAGTCCTTTCTACCTTAAGCCGCACGGCTTGCGCTTGCGCAGTTGATAACAGCGGTAACGTAGTCGCCGCTGACACCAGCCGTAAGAGCAGTGCCGAGAATGTACTTAGTGGTGTCCGTACCGGGAACAATGGCAACAGCCTGACCCGAAGCGTTAATGCCCAAAACGGAACCAATGGAAATGTTGCCACCAGCAACAACCTTGGTCACACCCGAAACGGTAACTTCCGCTTCTGAGTAGCCAGAGTTGTACAACTTGGGGGCGTTCTGAAGAACACCAACAGGACGCTGGGTGGCGGCTGTAACAGCCGATGCCGATGTCGTGCCAGTGAGGGGGTTGCCAGCGACTACGAACTGAAACTGGTTCGACGACGAAAGCGACGAGTCAGCAATAAGCGTAATCTTGATGGCATATGGATTCTGTTCGTAAGCCATGACTATCGAGCCTTCTCGCTAAGGTAAGCGGTGTAGAGGTCAGGGTTGCTCTGAGCAACTGACAACAGCGCAGACTCAAACGAAGGTGACGTACCGTTGGCAACAGCGGCCTTGGCAAGGTTTTCCATCTTCGAGAAAGCGTCGTCGGCGGCAACAGGAGCGTCTGAACCAACTTCGGTGAATACAGCGTTCGTCTCAGCAACAGCGTTAGCGCTGTCGAGAGCCTTAACTACTTCTGTAGCAAGAGTGCTGTCAGTCTCAGAAAGACGACGGAGAGCAGGTCCCACGATTGAAGGGTCAAGGTTTAGGTGTGACCACTGTGCTGCTTTGATTACTGCGGCTTCATCGGCACGGGCTTCACGCTCTGCGATGAGTGCTTGCTCTGAAGCGGCGGCCTTGCGGAGCGCTGCTTCTGAGTTTGCGGTTGCCTCGTCCAGCATCTTGCGGATGGCGGCGGGCATAGCCTTAATAATGTCAGCCTCACTAGCAGCCTCAGGAATAATAACTACCTCTGGGGCAGTTACGTCTGAAGTGTTAGACATAGTTTCCTCCTTGGAAACAAAGGTTGTGAATACTTCCTCGGCGGTTGCCGATTCAGTTGCCTCGATTTCAGTAGCCTTGTCCACTGCCGTTTCGTCAGAAACTTCTGGGACTTCTTCGGCTTCCTCAACAACCTCAACTTCAGGTGCTGATTCGGCAATGACCAGTTCCTCAGACTTTTCCAAGTCCTCAACGGGGGCTTCCACTGCTACTTCTTCGGGGCGCAGTTCGTCAAGAACCGCAGTCACATCGGTTGGGTTAGCAGACTTCATGACGACCCAGCCTTCAGTGAGGTGAGCAGGGTGGTCTACACCGCTCGTCTCCTGAATGTTGAGGCGCACTAACTTTCGTGCCATGCCTTCTCCTTTACGACTTCTTGCCAATGGATAATCCCATTGGTCTTGACTATCAGAAGCCTAAGAGAGGTTTTTTATTTGTCAAGGGTTGTTGCTTGACAGGCGACTACCAAGGGTAGTTTTCCTCAACTTGGAACAGAGGGCAAATGTCCTTAAACGAACACCACTTGTCACAGAGGTTGTTCTTGTAGGCAGGAAAGTACTGTGCGTCGTACCACTGCTCAATCTTTTCCCAAGCGTCACGGACACGCTGTTCGGCGTATCGAACGTGCTCGTCGGTAACCTCGACAATGATTTCCTTGCCAAACTGGACATACATAAGGCGGATTCGGGTCGGGCGCTCGCCCAGTACCCTTTCGCAGAGGTAGGCGTAGATTTTGGCTGGCAGGATTGCTGAATCCTTGTAGCGGTCTTGTGGAACCTTGCCAGTCTTGTAGTCCACGATTTCCAAATCACCATTGGGCATACGGTCAAGGCGGTCAAGGATTCCTCGCAGAATCCACCCACCCATATCCACGTCCATCGATATTTCGATACCCTCGCTGGTGATTTCCGTGGGGTTTTCCATAGCGAAGTAGGTGCGTATGTACTTGGCAACGTCGGCGGCGAGTGACTGAACACCAAGGCTGTCAAGTTCCATTTCCTCAGCGATTTCGTCGGTGACGAGGATTGGGAACTTCTCTCGCATTATCTCCATTGTCAGGTCAATAGTGCGGTCTTGTGGTGTTCCTTGCGTCAAAAGGAACATTTCCTCAAGGATTTCGTGGAAGATGGTTCCTCGGTACGTTGCCATTTTCTTTTTCTCAGGCAAACGCTGTACCGTGGTGTATTGGTACTGCCGTGGGCACGTCTCAATCTGATTGACACGGCTTGGTGATACGCCGTAGGGCTTTTCTCCTAAGGTAACGGGAGTACTGGACATAGTTCTACACTCTAGTAGATAGGTGTGACAATAACAAGGTTCGTTTAGAACAATGTTTGGAACTTGTTGTATTCCCGTGACTTGCGCAACAACTTGTTGATTTTCTCGGCAAGGTCAGTAGCCGAGTCTGCGTCACGAGTGAATACGCTGAAGTCCTGCATTGGGGCAATCAATCCACCGACGTTCTCACGGCGGATAATGCGCAGTTCAGCACTGTCCTTGTCAGCAAAAACAACGTACTCATACGAGTCGTCTCTTGCTTCGAGGATACCCAGTTCCTTGGCTACCCACTTAAGGCGACGGCGAAACATTAGTTAGTGCCGTCAGCGTACTGAACTAGGTGGCTAAAAGGCTCAAGAGACTCAACCTTCGCCTTTAGTTCGGCGTTGTCCTTGGTCAGCGTTTCGTTCTCGTTAGCCAGTTGGCGCAAAGTGTCACGCTGTTGAAGGGCAATGCTGATTAAGGCTTGAACGTCACTAGAACTAGGCTCTGCGCCTTGTCCAACTTCCATCCAAATCTTTTCCGATAACTCATCAAGTGTTTTGGTCATGGTGAACTCCTACGGTAGTGGGGTTACTATCCACAAGTTTAGCATACCCCTGTAAATAACTCAACTATTCGTAGAACCTAAGCCAAGTTTCGGGATTTTCAGGGTCTGGCTTGTATTCCTTTTCGGTCTTATGCTCGCAAAAAACGCAGATAACACTGAGGATTGAACCGTTATTGCTTGAAACTCGCCAGTCGTGGGAGCAAAGGTGTGGTAAAGCGCCCTTCACCACTTGTACGGTGCGGTGAGAGGCAGGGTCTTTGGTCAGATAGCCCTGATAGACCATTCGGTCTAGGTGCTCTTGGACAGTGGCTGGCGAACTGAGGTTAACGGCTTTAGCAATCTCACGGACAGTCGGCCCACGCTGGTAGGTTTCCCAACACCACTGAATGTAGCGGTAAATGTTCTCGTATGTCTTTTGGCTGGTGCCTATCCGATAACGCATAAACCCCAGTATAGCAGGTTAGACTTCCATTACCCCGACGGTTCCGTCGCTACCGTCAAAGAACTGACCGCCAGTTCCCGTGGCATTGGTGGTCGAAGCGAAGGTGAAGGTGCTCGGACCAGTCACAGTGACAGCAAAGTCGCCGTTGAAGTTAGAGTTGCTGTTCCCGATAATCTGAACTATGTCGCCGTTCTCAACGTTTTGGAATGGCGTAGAGGCGGTCACCGTAGCAGTCGTACCGTTGCCGACAATGTTGGTAATCCACACTGGATAGATTTCGCAGTAGGCGTTAATGGCACCTGTGTACGTCTGAGTGGTGAAGGTGTCGCCCGGAAGCAGAAGTACGCCTGAGTCGTCGGTGGCAGTTCCGCCAAGCGACAGGTAAATGCGTGAAGCGTCCGAAGTGTTGCTGACCCAAGCCTGAAGGCGGTTGGGATTAGAGGCAAGTACGTTCGTGCTGGTGTTGGTGACCGTAGTCATCGAGTTTGTGACGTTGGCTACCGAGGCTTGGAAGTTTTCAGTGCGCTCTACATAACTTGCCATTGTGTTCTCCTTGTCGGGATTTAGAACTGAACCAATCCTACCCCACTATTTTTTCACTAGACGCTTGACAAGGGTTTTGTTTCCCACTAGACTCACGCTCGTTCTTGGGATTTGCTGGACACAACGCCTAGAACTCCTAAATCCCGTTCGCTGGAAGGCGGCGGGATTTAGTCTTTTACAGGTGAGCCTTGATTCGTTCCTTTTTGGGCAAGTGGTCGAGGATAGTCCTACCGTCTAGGTGGTCAATCTCGTGTTGGAAGATACAGGCTTCTATGCCTGTCGCTTCTTTTTCCACCACATTACCTTTTAGGTCAAGCCCTAAAAGGTGGACGGTTTCGTGACGGGTGATGTTAAATCCCTTGCCCGGTATGGATAGGCAACCTTCGTGACCGACCTGAGCACCAGACCAGCCAACAATGCGTGGGTTAATAACAGCACGAAGCACTTTGTCGTTCATTTCATAGACAAAAATGCGCTGGCTGATGCCGACCTGATTAGCCGCTAAGCCAACTCCACCGAGGCGGTACATAACTTCGCCCATACGGGCAACAAGAGAAACCGTCTCGCCGTTGATTTCACCAATGTCCTTCGTTGGGATAGAAAGGCACGGGTCGGGGATAGTGCGTATGTCAAGCAAAATCGCTGAAGGTGTTGTCATAGTCTGAACGTATTTCCGCAAACAACGCTTCGACAAAATCGTTCAAGTCGGGGATTTCACTCTGGTGAGCAAAGAGGCGACCAGCGGCAGTGGCGAAGGCAAAAGAGAAAAGACTGCGTTCTAACTTCAGTTCGTCAATGGCGTTCTTTTGTTCCTTAGCGCCGATAGTCAGTAAGTCTTGCATTTTCACCATTGAGTTGAGCGAGGTTTGCGTCAACTCCAACTTCTCTTTCGTTGTAGCGAGTTCTTGCTTCAAATCTGATTTACGAGTCATTGGTCACGGTACTTTTCTGGCACTTGCCCCTTATAGGGTGTGCCGTTGTATTCGGAAGTAAAAGGAAACTTTGCACCACAACTTGCGCAATACACAAAGGTCTTTGCCCCAGCGTTCATTAGCGTCCAGTTGTGGCGTGGGCACTTGCTAGCCATTTTCACTACTTTCTTCATCACTCAAAATGTGATTAACGATTGTATCCGCTAGGCGACGCAGTTGGTCTTTGGTGTCAAGGTCGGGCGTAATGAATACGCCGTAGTAACTACCGTCGTCGTCTTGATACCCCTTGTAGTACCACCCGTTGTGGTTCCAAAGGTCTACCAGTGTCTTTTGGTGATTATCCACGACGGAATAGTTTGCGCTGTGCTGGCTCTGGCTTGGTCGTCTCTGCCTTTTCGTAAGCCTGTAGTTCGGGCGAGTTGTTACCTGCCGTTACTGGCTTATGGGCTTTGGCTTGCTCTTGTGCCTTCTGACGAAGGGCTGGTACACGCTTGGGCATTACATAACCTCCACTTGGTTAAACATTGGTGCGTCATCGCTAATCCTACACCGTGCGATTTCACCATACTCAGGGTTGAGTTCGGTTCCGATGTAGTTTCTCCCGTGACGCAAGGCGACAACGGCGACTGTTCCACTGCCCGTAAATGGGTCGAGAACAGTATCGCCTTCTGCTGAACCTGACAGGACGCTGGGTTCAACCAATGCTTCTGGCATCACGGCGAAGTGAGCGCCCTTAAACGGCTTGGTGGCGATAGTCCATACGTCACGCTTGTTGCGCTTCTCGTAAGACTTCTCAAGACCTGAGTGTGGCTGTAGTCCTGAGCCTTCATTGTGGTACTTTCCACCACTTCGGTCACGAGTTCCCCAGTCTTGCGCTGGTTCCTTGATTGCCTCGTTGTCGAAGTAATAGTGCTGAGACTTGCTTAACAAGAAAACGTATTCGTGGCTCTTGGTGCAACGGTCACGAACGCTCTCTGGCATTGGATTTGGCTTTGCCCAGATAATGTCTTGGCGCAAGTACCAACCGTCGGCTCGTAGGGCAAAGGCGAGCATCCATGGAATACCCATTAGGTCTTTTGGCTTCAGTCCTTGCGGTACTTTGCCTGAGGCGCTGGTGTGTTCCATATTGCGCTCGTCGTTTTCAGCACCCAAGTTTCCTGCCGGACCTTTTCCCGACCCTGAGTAACTGTCGCCAATGTTCAGCCAGACTGTTCCGTCGTCAGTAAGGATTCGGCGGATTTCCCTAAAGACCTCGACCATACTTTCGACATACTGCTCTGGTGATTCCTCTAAGCCGAGTTGCTCGTCAATGCGGACTGCGCCACACTTTGGACACTCAGACTTGTAGATAGCGTCACCAACGGTCAGCAATGGATTCTTGTGACCAGTAATGGTTGCGTCGCTTTTCTTGCTGTCTCGCTTGTGCGAACACTCTGGGTCACCACCTTCCCAATCGCCAGTTCCGTAGTCACGGAGTCCGTAATACGGCGGTGAGGTGATACACGTCCTTGCGGTTCCGTCGGGGATTTCGGCTAACCGTTTCCTAACGTCACCAATCAGTATCTTTGCTTCGGGCATAAACCCTACGTTAGCAAAAATGGAAGGGCGAGTGTTTTATTCTCCTACACAACCGTCTTGCCACTCAGGGGCGAAACCGTGGTTGTAGTTGTAGAACCAAACTGCCACTGCTGATTGTTGCTGTGGCGTGGCTAAGTTCGCACTGGTCGTCTCAATACCAACGTGACTTGCGCCAAATGCCCATAGGTAAGGCAAGAACTGGTACAGACCCTGCGCACCTGAGTACTGGTTGGTGTCGTTGGGGTGATTTCGACTTTCCGCATAGCGAATACAGGCAAACGTGCTCTGAACGGACAACGGCAACGTGTGGGTTGGGTCGTCTGATGTTGGCTCATATGCCGTTGGGTCATACGTCCACGTCCACCAAAGAGGCTCACCGATTTGGTAAGTGCTCGTGGTGACCGAGTGTGGGCGGATAGTCTCACTAACCACAGGGCGACCCTTAATAGTCTCAGGCAGGTGCGCCAGCGTGGTCGTGGTTACCGACGAAGCAAACGGCATTGAGTCTGAGTAGGACGTTAGAAGTGCCTTTTGGTTAGCCGTCAAAACGGTAGTCGTCGTCGTTGGTGATACGACGGAACTCGCTATGGTCGAGGCTGGGGATACGGCGTGGGAAACCAAGCCGACTGTTGTGGCGAGGGCTAATGTTGCCCCTCGCACTAGACCCCTCACTGACCGTCCTTTAACGAGGGATAGGACGTACTGCTCTTAATGCTGACATTGCTGGACACAACGCCTCCTTTGGTTACCCATTGGGGGATACAAAAGGTTACCCGAAGGTGACACCTAAAGCAAGTGTTAGGCTGTTTCGCCTGATGAGGCTTTATTTTTGAGGTTTTCCTTCCCCATAACCAGCCATAAGAAATCGTCAGGCTCGGAACTGTCCACGTCGTGCCAGTTGCCGTCAGTGTCCATCCACTTGTCACCCTGAATCCACTGCGGACCAAACATACCGTCAGCCCAGTAGCCGTCGGTAACGTTCTTTGGTGCTTCGTCTTGAGCCTTACTCATAAACCCTAGTTTAGCAGACTTAGTAACCTTTGTCCAACCTAGTGCTTCGGCAATGTTGGTAACCAAAGGCGTGTCAGGAACGAGTGGTGATTGGAAGGCGGCGTAGGACTCGGCAACAGTCTCCTGAAGGGTCGTCGAGCCGTATCTAGTGCTACCCAAAGAGTTAATGACACTCTGGGTAGAGGGAAGTAATGGGGTGTTTCCCCAGCCTTTACTAGATAGATACGAAGGAAGGTCGGCTCTAAGAATGTTTCCATCAGGCGTTGACATTCCGTAAGGAACATTTCTGCTGACGTAAAGTTTTATAGAAGAGTCTGTGACCTTATTCCAGTCTGGTGTTGTCACACCTAGTTCTTGACCTGTCTTGTCGAGGGCGGAATAAATCTGGTCAATGTGGTCTCCAGCAGCAAAGAAGTTGGAGTGACCTAGTTCGTGGATAACCGTGGACGCAATGCTTTGTTCGGGGTTGGCAATGAGGTCAGAAACCGACCATTCCTTTTGTAGGTCGCCTTCGGTCAAGTCCTTTTGGGTGCCGTCAGGGAAACCCTGCGACATATTGTTGGTAAAGAAATCTCTTACTTCGTCCGAAGCATTTTGCATACCTGCGATTTCACCAGAACGCCAGTAAACATCGCTAGCGACGGTAGACCATTTGCCCATTTGGATTGTGTTGGGGTTGGCAGGATTGACCCAAGCGCCAGTTGAGCGGTCAGCATCGTTGGCATGGGTGAAGTCAAGAGTCTTACCTTCACCGTACTTGTCAATAGCGTTCATAGCGGCTGTAGAAAGTCGTTCACCGGGTGCCCAACCTCGTGCACCCTTGGCGAAAATGACGGTGTTGGTTCCCTTTGTGAAGTAAATCTTTCCACCAGACTCGCTCTTAGACCAGCCCTTTGGAACGGGTGCCTTCATGCGAGGCAAGGTCTTACGGGCTAACAGTGTTTTGGCTTCTTTGTAGCCTTCGCTCGTCCCCTTCCACGTTGCGTTGGAGTTTGGTACGCCACCGATTCCACCAGTCCATTGGTTTCCGTGGAACGAGTGACCAGAAACATCGCCTTTTGCTACGGGTTTTTCAGCATCAGCCTTGAACTGCAAGTCCATTGCTCGGTAGTACAACTCGGAAGCCTTGTCCTCGTCTCCTGCGAGTCGTGCTTCCTTGCTGGCTTGTCGCAGTTCCTCAGCCTTTTCAGCATTGGACTTCTCTGACTTTTCCTTTTTTGCTACGTCGAGGACTGCTTTGATAACGGCAGTAACTAGTTCTACGGAGTTTTTCACCACAGACTTATTGACACCTGCGGAAGCAATAAGGGTATTGGCGTAGTCTTTTGCCTCAGCGTCAGTACAGGTGGCGATAGAGCCGAACTTGCTGATTAACTCAGGCGTGGCTGAGACAACTTGCCAGTATTTCGTAAGACTAAATGAGTGGGAGTCTGAGTAGTCCTTTAGTTCCTGAAGGGTTTGTTCGCCGTTTGCGTCAACGAACTTGTCATCACCGATTTGGAGTGCGTAGTGCTGAACAAAAACGGGTGGATAGTTCTTACCTTCTTCAGGAGTTATGGGGTCGCCAAGGGCGACAGGCTTACCGTTGGGGTAGATGTTCTGTAGAGCCTTCATAACCACGCCACAACCACCGAACAGTGGGCTGTTGTTGGGATAGCCAAGATACCCCTGCTTTGTCATAATCCTATTGAACGCATTAATGCTCTCAGACGACATAAAGGCGGATTTCACCTGTTCGCCTGTAAGCAATGCGCCTTCTGCCGAGCCGTTACCGCCTGTCCACTGATTGCCGTGGAACTCATGTCCTGCCACGTCACCCTTTTTCACCTCTTGGCTATTGAAGTGGGCGACCATTTTTTTTGCCCACGAGTAGCCAGCATCGCCACCCCAAGCGTCCCAAGCGACACGACCCGGCGACGGGTAACCGTTTTCACCAGAACTAAAGCCTTCTGCCTTCTTGTCTGGTTGGTGGCGGTCAAAGTACGCCTTCATACGACGCAGCGTGTCCTCTGAGACACTGTGAGCGCTGGCTAGGTCGCTGGCTCGCTTGCGTCCAACGGCGGTGAATCCGTCTCCTGCCTTGCCGTCCTTTATCCAGTCCAGCGCACGTTGAGCGGCTTGTTGGACACCCTGCGGTGGTGTGAATGATTCTGAACTCTTAGCAACGTCTGAGACAGATTTCACTACTGAGGCAACCGAGTCAAGCGCACGGAACGCCTCAATCAACCTGTCAAGATTGTCAATGAGGTTTTGGAACTTGTCGTCCATTCCCAACTGGGCAAAGTGTGGTTCGAGGGTCGCCAGTTTGGGCTTCATAATCAGCAAAGCCTCTAGCGTCAAACCACGGTTCCAAAGGTATGCAATGAAGTCTGGCTGTGGCACTCGTGGGCGGAAGTTGCAAAGAGCGTGGTCAATACCGACAATGCGGTTTTCACCTGTGTAAATCAAGTTCTTGGGTCGGCGGTCAGCGTTGGCTACGAGGTAGTCAAAAAGACGCAGATTGTCTCCCTGAGCCGTTTCTGGGTAGTATTCCTCGATTCCCAGTTCCTCGCCTGTCTTGCCCTCAATGAAGGGCATAATGACCGTTTTAGCCCCGTCTGAGGTGAATAGGCAGTCACGGATAGGTGCGTTAATAACTTCGCCTACACGGGCAGACAGGTACTCCTGAGCGGAAAGTAGCGGAGCAGGATACAACCTGTGGGTTTTATTTCCGACCCAATCCTTCAGTTCCTTTTGGATTCCACCACTACCGTCGGCAAATGTGACAAAAGTGAAGCCGTTGTTTTGGTTTCCCTTGAACTTGCCGTCGAGTAGGTTGCGCTCAACAATGTCAATGTTGGTGAAGGTGACAAAGTTGGGTTGGAACATAGGGCATCCTCTCTGAAACCCAAGCCTACTTTAGGATTTAAGCCTTTTGGATTTCGCCAGAAGCGTGTCCAGCAGGTTCTCCTGTTGCATCAATGTGACGTAGTTGGCAGAAGCCCTCTGGGTTGTCAAAGCGGAACCCCAGCAGCAACCCGTGAGGCGGCTGAAGCCGTGCTTGCGTTTGCGGCTATGTTGGTTCGGTTTCCCGAACGGGCGAAATCCCCTGCTTGCTTTGAGGCACTATCATGCGCCAACGCTGCTTGGAAATGAAGTTGGCTTACCAATCCGTTTGTTTTATCCGCCAAATCAAAGTGCGCCCTTGCAAGTTCAGCGTGTTTACTGGCTATGTCTTGCAAGTTGTGTACTTTATTGGGGTCTGCGTCAGGCGTATTTTGGACTTTTGACGCAAAGTTAGCAAGGTCTTTTGCTTTGGAAGCAACGTCTTTGGCTTGTTCGTAATCTTCTTGTTTGGCGTACTGGTTTCCCCGAAATGGGTGACCTGAAAAGTCGCCCTTAGCGATTTCACCACTTGCCTTGCCTGCAGGCTCACCCGTAGCGTCAATGTGGCGGAGTTGGCAGAACCCTTCTGGGTTGTCTATGTGCTTTCCAGCAATGGCAACACAAGCGTCAAAGTCACCGGGGCTACCCCAGTCAATCTGACCGTCAGCGCCGTTGTTGTACCAGTCAATCAAGCCTTGGGCATTTCCCGCCTTGTGGATTTCCACCTCACGGGCGTACTTGACCCAAGACAGAATGTCAGACATGACGAACCGACTAGCCGTTAGCAACCATTGGGCTTTGTAGTGCGTCAGCCTGAGCGTTTAGGCGACCAGCGTAAGCACGTTGAACTGCGGCAAGTCCACGTTGTTCTGAACGTGCATCATCATCGCCAGTTTCCTTTGCGTGGAGTCCAGCAATACCTTCGTGGCTTCCTGCGGCTTGCATACGCAACTTCGCAGCAGTACGGAGTTCTTCCGCAGCCTTTTCAGTACGACCTACAGCGAGGTGTCCCTGAGCAAGTGCTTCGTGAGCATCTGCGGCAGACTTCGAGGCTTCAGCAGACTTGGCGTAACGAGACATTGTTTGCTTCCAACCTTCACGAATACCTAGGCGTGGGAAGTTACGAGCACCACCAGTCCATTGGTTGCCGTTGAATGAGTGTCCGGGTTGAGCACCTGAACCAGCACCGCCCTTGGCGATGTAGTCCTGATAAGCCTCTGACTTTTGGAAGTCCTTAGTAAGAAGTTCGTCTGTGTCAAATGGGTTGTTTTCAGCACTCTTGCTCAAAGCACCAATAAATACTGCGAGTGGGATAAATCCAGTTCCACATCCGTCACAACCTTCGCCCATGCAAGCAGGGCAGGTTACGTCTGGGTTTTCTGGGTAGTCCGATGAGTCATCGTCGTCTGAACTGTCGTCAGGTTGACCGCTAGCGTCAAGCATTACAGCAGGGCCGTCAGAAAAAGACTTGGTGAGCGAGAAGTCAGGAACCATAACACCATTTTGGTTCATAATCAACTTAGGAGCAACCTCAACTACGTCATCTTCCTTTTCGGTTTCTTGGTCTTCAGGCTGGTCTGGACCGTCCTGAACCATTTGACCGTAGCGGTTAGGGATTTCACCCTTAGCCACAGCACGGATACCCTCAAGAGCAGACTTAGCAAGGTCGAGTTGCTCGTTAGCCTCAGTCGAAGCCTTGTCAGCGTCACGGAAACCAGCGAGAGCGTTGTTGTAAGCCTTGCGCAGTTCCTCACGGTTCCACGACGACTTGGCTACAGAATCGAAGTAAGCGATTTCAGTAGCCTTGAGGGTGGCGGTTGCCTTCTCAAGACGGAAGTTGGCGTTATCCACTGCGGACAAAGCCACTACCTCAGCCTGTGCGGCCTTAAGGATTTGCTCGCCAGCAACACGCTGGGCGTTCTTCTCGTCAATGCCCTTTTGTACAAACGCAAGGGTGCTGGGAGTTGTGGTCGTGGTTTTAATCATAGGGATTTTGCCTTTCGCTCTATGGTGAAAATGCTACACCGTGTTTCGTAAATCCTTGTTCCTAAAGGTTTTTTATTGCTTAAAACTTTGCGTGAAGTGGGTGACTTTCATCAAGCCCATTGTCGTTGCGAGCACTCACACCGTTAGGTACAAATAGTGGGTGGCTTGGGTCAAGACTGTTCATAGACTTTTCCACCTCGTCAGACTCAACCTCAACCTCAGGCTCAACCTCAGGCTCAACCTCGACTTCGGCAGACTTCTTAATCCACTGCTCAGGAATCATGTCCTCGGCACCGAGAGCCTTGGCTTGCTCGATAATGTGAGCGTGAACAGCGTCTTGGTCTTTGGCACGACCAGCCGACTGAATAGCGTTGGCGAGGTCTTCCTTGTTAGCAATCGGGAAAGAACCGTCAGGCATAGCCTTGCCCTTTTCAGCAAGTGCTTGGCGCTCGTCTTGCGAAACTTCACGCTTCGAGACAACCTTGTGACCAAGTGACTTGGCTACCCACTCTGCGATTTCTGCGTCTGTGATTTGTTCTGACATTTCAGTACGTTCTTTCTATTAGGCGGTTGCTGGGAGGCGGTTAGCGTTACCTGCGCTCTGAACACCAGCGGTCAGGCTTTGTACGGTGTTAGAGGCGGTCTGCGCTGCGTCCTGAGCGATTTGTGCTCGCATACCAGCCATCGAAGCGCCAGCAGGGTCAGCCTGTCCGTCAATACGACCAGCGTCATTCGTCGCCTTAGAAGCGATTTCAGCAAGGTCGCCAGCGTGGTGGGCTGAGGCGTAGAGAGCCTTTGCCTGTTGGTGACCAGTAGTGCCCGTGTCTTGCTTACGAGCGGCCCAAGCGGCGTGGCGAGCGGCTTCGTTGAAGTGACGCATCGCATCGCCGTGTTGCCCAGCACGAAGGCTTGCCTGTGCTGCGTCGGCTTCTTGCTTAGCAAGGGCGAGGTGGGTGTTGCCTGAAAGGTATTCGTCACCACGGGCATTGTGAGCGGTGGCTTGGAATGAGGCAGAGGTGTGACCGTTTCCACGGAAAGGGTGACCATCGTGTTCACCTGAACCCGGTCCGCCCTTTTCTACGTTCTGTACGCAGTCGGGGCAATCTACGTTGCCGTCCTTAATGGTGCCAGTACCACCACAAGTCTCACAGTCGGGGTTAGGCGACTTCGCCTTTTCCACCTCACGGTAGGCAGGGATGTTCATCTCTTCGATGACTTCGTTAGTTTCAACGGCTTCAGACATAGGGGTTCCTTTCGGACGGATTAAGTAGTGTCTACTGCCTTAAATGCTACCCCTAGTTTTAGAAATCTTGGTTTAGATACCCGATTTCACTACTGCGCTAGGTCTGGGCGCTGGCTTAAGATGTAGCGAACCGACGAGTGGAAGTTGTTGTCCGTCAGGGCGTTAATGTCGGCTGGGGTCGCCTGATTCACAAGCCACTTCGGGATTGCGTCTGCTGAACGCTCGTCGTTGCTCATTTTGGGAGTTCCCTTAATGGCTTCTGCCATGTCGGGGTGACGGTCTTCCGCTTCCATAATCTTGGCGGCGGTGTCAGTCATTGGGACTTGGTTCCAGTCAGAGGCGTAATCGCTGGCTTTTACCGAGGAAAGTGCTTCGGGCGTATTGTTCTTGTCGCCCCAGTTTCCACCACCAGACGTGTACTGGTTACCGTGGAAAGCGTGTCCCGGCACGTCTCCTTTGGCTACGAGGTCTGGCTGAGTAGCCTCGCCCATAGAGGCTTGTAGCCAAGCCGTGATTTCAGCATCGCTTGTGTCTTCCCAGTTGGTCATTGTTAGCCCCTTGCGGCTCGGCTCATAGCATCGGCTGTTTTTGATGCGTCAGAGGCGTTAATAAGAGAATCTTGTAGGTTGCTGTTTGCTTCGTTGTACATATCACGCATTTCTGGCGTTGCGTCTGTTGCGCCAGCCATTCCAGCAGCGTCTTCGACGTTTTCCTTGGCTTCCTTAGCGTCTTGGTAAGCCTTTACAGCGTTGATGTGAGCCGTGACTGCCTTGTCGTTCAAAAGAGCAGTCTTTGTGTCGCCTAGGGCATCTGCCTTGTCACGAGCGATTGAGTGCGCCGTTGCTTGTCCGAGGTGATAAGAAATAGCCTCGTTAATGGCACCCCCAACGCCAGCGCCCCATTGGTTGCCATGAAAAGCGTGTCCAGCAACGTCGCCCTTGGCAAAACGTACCCAGTTAATGATTTCAGCGTTGAGTTCAGTCATTATTTATCCAACCATTGAGTTAAAAGAAGCGCTTAGAGCGTCGTTGCTTGCTTGGTGAGCGTCACTAGGAAGGTCGCTAAACGTAGGCAAATAGGCTTTGCCTTCACCGTTGTTTTCACCAAGAGCCTTTATGTACGCTTGGTGAGCAACGTCTGAGGCGTGGAGATTTGCTTCTGCTTCCTTAAGGTCGCCACGGTCGGCGTGAATACCCGCTAAGGCTGAGTGAAGAAGCGATAGGCGGTTGAGGTCATTAACCTTTGTGCCTGTAGTGAGCATACGATTACGCAATGCAGAAATCTTTTGCGAAGCGTCACGCACCGCTAGGTTGCTGTGTTCACGGTCTGCCCCAGCGTGTGTCCCGCCAGACATTTGACCTGCCGACCACTGGTTTCCGTGGAAAGCGTGTCCGGGTACGTCACCCTTTGCTATTTCACCAACCTTCGCCCAAGTAGGTGCGAGGTTGTCTGTGGAAAAAGGATTATTCATTGTTATTCCTTTAGGCGAGTTGATTATTTCAGCATCTATGTCAGTCATTAGCGATACTCATCGAATGGTGCTAGCAAAGAAGTTTTAAGATTGGCATTTACAGTTGCGTTAAATGCTTTTGAGGTAGCGTCTGACGCTGACCTTGCCTCTGGTTGGTTTGCCGAGTATGGCTCTGCATCGTATTGCGCATTTTTAGCACCTAAGTGCGCCTCTGCTGCGTCAAGGTGCGCCTGATATGCGTCACCTGCTCTACCCCATCTTTGTGGTGGGATTTGACCACTTTGAACGGCATCTAGAATGTCTCTTGCAAGTTGAACGTGACCACTAGCAATAGTCCCGTGTTGGAAAGCCATTGCACTTCCGTTTTCACCACGGTTTGAACGATTAACAACAGACCTAGAAGCAGTAGTAAGTGCCTTTGACTGCCCTACGGCTGTTGTTGCTTGCCATTGGTTGCCGTGAAAGGCGTGACCTACGACATCCCCTTTAAGGATTTCACTAGCCTTAGACCAGTTTGGAACGAGGTCGTTTGTATTGAATGACATAGTTGCTCTCCTTAGCGGTTTGGGAAGGTTGCTGGGTTGTCGTATTCGGTAGGAAGGTCAACTTCTACGCCAGCGCCGGTGCCACCGATTGAGTAGCCACGGATTTCGCCCTTCTTGACAAGTTCCCAAGCCCAAGGTTCCCATTGCACACCAAGGAATACGGTGCCAGCAGGGAACTGTTGCTTTGTGATTTCACCAGTGTCGGCTTTCATCATTGGAACTTCGACTTCGTGGGGCCACGTCAGTGCCTCAACCCACTTACCAGCCACAATGTTTACGTTGTGCTGAAGGCGAATGTCACGGTCACCGTTTTCTACATAACCCCAAAGAGCCTTTTGTAGTTCTTCTGGGTCTGTCCATTCGCCATGTGCGTCTGCACGGTTTGGAACGTACCAAGGACCAAGGGTGTAGCGAAGTTCTGCGTTTTTCTTGATTTGGTTAGGGATTTCAGTAATAACTTCTTTGCTCTTTTGCATCAAGTTTGCGTCTTGTACAACTTGTGGGTTCACAACGTCGTCAGACAGAACAGTCATGTTCTCAGGAACAAACTTAGGCTTGCGACGGCGTGAGCCGACCATTGTGCCAACGGCATCAACGTGAACTTCACTTACGCCCGGACCTTCTTTTTCCACCACAGTCTCGGCGGTGCGAGTCTTGGCTTCCTTGTACATTTCGTTGGCTTCGCCAGCGGCACGGATAAGGACGGGGACAATGTTGAACTTGCACCAGCCGTTAGGTGATACCTGCGTGGCAACCCAGTCGCAAGTGCCATTCATGTAGGCAATGCAACCAGAGCAGTTTCCAGCATCGCCAAAGGGCGAGTTGTCAGTGTATGAAGCGTCAGTCGTAGGGAAACGACCAATGTTGTCAACTACTGCGTCAATGCTTTCAGCAAGTTCGACTTGCCAAGGGTCAAGACCGTCCTTCCAGTGGTCGCCAAGGTCGCTGTCAAGAGCGGCGCTTGAGGAACTGGAACTGCTGGACGAGGACGAACTGCTGGACGAGGACGAACTGCTGGACGAGGACGAGGAACTGTCGTCGCTACTGTCCTTGTCCTCAACGATTTCCACCACGGCAGGCGTACTCGACGTACTTGAACTGTCGCTTGACGACGAAGACGAGGAACTGCTTGAGTCGGAACTTGAGGAACTGCTCGAACTTTCGTCCTCACGGCTTTGCTGAACCGCCTGAAGGATAGCGGCGACGGTAGCAGGGTCTAGTTGTACCTGAACGGTGCCCATAGTTGAGTCGTCGCTGTCGTCAGAACTGTCGTCAGAACTGTCGTCCTGTGGCTCAATGGGAGCGGCGTTGAACGTGAATGGGAATCCAATCGCCTTGTTTTTTTCACCAACGGGGGCGAGAATAAGTGAGGATTCGCCTGCCTTCTCAACGGCAATCAGGTCGGCAGAAGCGTAGCCCTCGGTCAAAAGGTCGGCGGCTGACTTACGGAGTTCGTTGTCTAGGTGCTCGCTTACAATGATTTCAGTAAGTGATACGTCCTTGACAACATCGAGGATATTTAGTTCGTCCATAAAGGGTTCTCCTTATTGCCGCTTTGACATAAATGCTACCCCACACTTGGGAAAAGTACGTTTAGTTAGCGGAAGTGGCGGCGTGTTGGGGCAACGCCCTTAAACGGCACCGAACGAGCCTTTATGGTCGTCTGCTTTTTTTTTCCAGCAGAGTTAGTCGGCTTTATTCGGATTTTCACGAAGTTGAGCCTTGGTTGTTAATAAGTGGGCTATTTGTAACTGGTCCGTTCTGACCTGTGGTGTTTCCCGTAGCGCCCTTGCCTGACGGCGGTGTTTGTCCAGTTTGACCGGGGTAGCCCTGACTCGAAATGTCAGCCATGATGCCACTGCCACCGCTTTGGTCGTTCTTTCCACCTTGGGGGTTTTGTACGCCACTAGGAGTTGTGTTGGGCTGTGCCGAAGCACCAGTTACCGCCGAGTTTGCGGCAATAAAGTTCTTTTTGTTGTCGTGGGTTTGCTCGGTCTGACCCGGCTGAGTCATGTTTTCACCATAACGAGAGTTGTCGGCAACACCGTTGGCTTCTGGTCTGAAGGCTGGCAATCCAGCCAGTTCACGCAGGAAGTCCTCAAGGTTGTTGTCAGGCGTAAGAAGTTGCGACTGAGAAAGGTTGGTGAGGAACGTACCAAGTTCCACCAAGTCCACCGCAGAAACCTGACCATATGCCAGTTGGGGCATACGGGAAGTGTCAAAGCCGTTCAGCGACATTAGGCGTGGCAATGCGTGGCTGTTGAATACCTCACAAATCAGGCGAATCCAAGATTCCACTGCGGCGATAAACAAGTCCACCTTGGAAGCGCCCAAAGCGAAGGAACCGACGGATTCGTGACCCAACATAATGAAGTCAGCCAGAACCGTCATGGCAATCTGCTGGTTGTAGCGAGTAATGATTTGGTCAGTGTTGAACTGACGAGCACCGCCAGAGTTCATCAACTTAAAGTCCACTAACTGCTTGCCGTTCTCGTCAAACATCATTGGCAAGATAATGCCTTCGGCTTCGTTGCGCTTTACGCCTCGTACAATGCGTTCCATAGCGCCCAATGACGCTTTTTCACTAGGTGTGGCAGAGGCACTCATCCACTCGGCAGGAACGTAACCAACGGGCAGTCCAGCCAAGTCACGCTCAACGCCGACTGCCTCAAACTCTTCGATACGGCGCTTGTAGTACCACGACTTAAACGAGTTACGTAGGACTGAGCGACCTTCTGGGTTTCCACGAGCGGTGGTGGTGCGGAACAGCAAAGCCTTTTCGATTGGGATAACGTTCAGGCGACCCGTCGTTGGGTCACGTTGAATCATTGCCTTGATTCCACCACTCTCGTCAAACTGCCACTGCCACAGACTGTCCTGTGCTCGCATAGCAATCTTGCGCCAGCCGACCTTGTTGTCGCTGAACTTGGAGCGCATTGACGGGTCTTTTTGTTCCGGTCCCTTGCGTTGCTTGTAGACAATCTCAAAGAAAGACCAGCCGTAAGGTAGAAAACTGAGGATAGCAATCATCAGTTCGTGCCACGAGTGGCTCATGTCGTCCATACATTCTTGGACAAAGGCGGCGACGGCACGGTCATTGTCCGTTGGCGTTTCACCAGTCTGGTCGTCGTAAGGGTCTACTCGCCAGTCCACCTGAAGGATTACACGTTCGATAGCAAAGAGGATTGACCCAATAATCGGGTCGTTTTCACTCATGTCACGGTAAGCGGTTAGTGCTTGTCGTCCTCGAAGTTGAGGCAGGATGTCGTCAATGACGAATCCACCCGTGCGCCAAAGACCCGTAGCACCCAGTTCTGAGAAGTTATCTACAGGTTGTAGAGGTATTTGTTCCTCGTTATCTGGCATCTCGACTCCGTGCGTCTATTGCTTCGCTTGCTTCTATAAGGCTACTACCCTTTTTCAGCATCGAACTAATCCGTCGTCGCTGACTGGGGCTATGTCCACCCCAGACACCCCACTGTTCGTCCAGTCCAAAGCGCAAGCACTCGTATCGAACGGCGCAATCAAGGCACAACTTACGGGCTGGGGCTAAGTGGTTTCCACCATGAGCCGTTGTCTCTGGGTAGAACAAGTCAACGTTCTCTCCTTCGGGGGTTCTACACAAAGCCATTTCCGTCCACCAAGGTCGCTGAAGCGCCAAGAACAAGTCAATGGGCATGAAGTCGAACTGGTGAGTTGCTTCCTTAAACTCGCCAAACTCGTTTTGGTTTTCCACCATTACCTGTCTCCAAGGCAGATAGAGCAAAAGGCGCAATAACGCAGTGCTTGTGCCTCACTAAATCCAGCCTCGACCAGCGCCTCGAAGGTTTCACGCATTTCTATGAAATACATCACCATGTAGTCGTAGTCCTCTGGTTCAAAAAGTTCGTCGTGAGGCTTAGTGATGTCACGGTCAAAATCGTCTAAGCCACGCTCGAAGTCGTCGGAGAAAGGGGAGTCCACGGACTTATAGGGTACTAGAGCAAACTACACTGTTGTAGTTTGTGGTTACTTCTGGTAGTAGTAGCCAGAAAGCACAGAAACCGCCCAAGTTGCTATTTCAGGGAAGCAACTCGGACGGTTTCGGTGTTACGTTGCCGACCTTAAAGGTTCAGCACGATTTTGTTTGCCTAGAAAGGCTCTTCTTCGGTGAGAAGGGACTGCTTGGGCGCTGGGCGCTGGTACGAGCCGTTGTCGTCGTAGTCGCTGTTGCCCTTGTACTCAGTCTTGGTTACTGCCAAGGTTGCGTACTTCAGGGTGGCGCCGATTTCGTCAGCAACGAGTTCAACCTTCGAGACGTTCTTGCCCGTCAGGTTGCCGTTCTCGTCCTTAGCCTCGTAAGTGCGCTGTTGGAGTGAGCCAGTCACGATTACTCGTGCGCCCTTGGTCAGCGAAGAAGCAAAGTTCTCAGCGTTCTCCTTGAACGTTACACAGTCGAAGTAAGAAGTTTCCTTCTCCCACTCGCCAGTGGTCTTGTTCTTTTTGTTCTTGTTTACTGCTACGGAAAATGACAACATCGCTACTCCGCCTTGGCTGAAGCGCAACTCAGGGTCACGAGTGATGTTTCCGATAATGGTTACTGCTGTAGACATTTCTGTCCTGCTTTCTATTGGTCAGTTGTTACTGATTGTGTTTTGGGTACTGCTTTAGTTCGTCGTTGCTTTTAAGCACCGAACGCACTGCTTTTATCGTATCAAGGTGACGTGCGACTTGTCTACTCTTTTCTTGAGCAATCATTCGACGTACATCTAACAACGACAAACCAGTCAAATCACAAATCCAATCAACCGCCTGATTAAGCATTTTTAGGCGCAGTTCATCTAAGACTTGGGACGAACGAAGCCCCTCTTCAAGGGCGATTAAACGCATTTGTTCTTTGGTGATTATTTCGTTCATAGCCTTAGATACCTCTCGGTTATCCTTAGGCTACACGACGTTTCTTTTACAACTAGGGTTTATGGTAGTTGTAGGACTGGTAGTGGTGTGCTGTACAACTCAGGGTGGCATAGCGGACACTTTTCCCAGCAGTCTTCTCCTATCTCCCAACACGCCTCTATGAGGTGAGGGTCACGGTAAGCGATGGAACACCGCTGACATTTCCGACCCAATGCGTTGAGCGTTGTTTTGGTGACGCTTTGTTTGTATTTGGACATTACGGATTGTTGCGTTGTGAGGCGGCGAGGGTGCGCAGTGCCTCAATCTGCGACTGCTTTACACGGATTGCCTCACGCAAGGTAGTTAGACGGTTGGAGGTAATCAGGTGATTGTACCTATCGTCCTCTGTGGCGACGGTAGCCAAGTCCTCGGCGGTATCTACGGTGACCCTAGAACCTGCCTCTTGACCCTCGGCACGAGCCTTGAGTCGCTCCTTGGCAAAGTTCACCTTGAAGTCTGCTTCGCTCTTGGCGCTCTCGTATGAGGCAACACCAAGTTGCTCACTTAGTGAGGAAAGTTCCTCAATGGCGCTCTCGATTGCCTCTTGTATCTCGAACGGTGTGAGCACTACTTGTCCTTCCTAATCAGCGTTGTTTCAAGCGCTTCCTCAATGTACTCGTGTGTGGCACGGATAGCCAGTTCTATGACCATTTCGTCGGTCATTCCCTCTAGCGCCTGAATCTCGGTCTGCCCCCACGGAACGCCCTCGTCGGCGCTCATTTCGATAGCCCAGAACTTCCTGCCTGATACTTTGGCTGTGCCACAAAGGACGCTGGTGTACCACTCTTCGGTAGTGCCGTCAGGCAGTTCGACCTGTGAGTAGAAGGAGCCAGTAATGCGTCCGTCAAAGTAGTGCCAGTCGGCACTGCTCATACGGAACTCAACGGTGCCTAAAGCCATTACGCCACCCCCAAGCGACGAGCGCAGGTAGGTCCAAGACCACGGTGAAGCGAGGTTGGAACGGTGAGCGTGTGGTGGCAAGCAAGGCACTTGCCCGAAGCCATTGCGTGAGCCTCAGCGAGGTTCAGAAACTGCTCACGAGCCTCGTCGAGCGAGCCAGTGAGAAGGAACTGAGCCGAAGCGATAACACGCTGGCTGACCTGAGCCGAAGCCCACTTCTTGATACCGCTGGTGGTGACCCAACCGAAGTTCTTGTAGGAACGCTCGTTGTCTGCGCCAACCAGAACGGCGATAGTGGTCTTGCCGTCAGCCCACGCTGGCGAGTCAACCTTGAAGGTGACCCAACCGTCACCGTCAGCGACGGTGTAGATACCAACAGGGATTTGACGGACAGGTGCGTCAAAGGTGATTGTCTCAGCGACAGGCGCTGGGGCAACTGAGGTGTTGCGCTTGTAGGGCAAGTCCTTCAGAATCGAAATGAAGTGGCTTGCGGTGGCAACGTCGAGGATTGAGTTCTCGACCTCGTTAGCAAGGTTGGGTGATACAACTCGCTTGACGAGCAAGTCCTTGAGGAAGGACACTTGGCGCTCGGTGGCGCTGGTGATGTTTAGTGTTGCGGTCATTTGCTTCTCCTTGGTCAGTTATTGCTACCTAAATACTATACCACAGTCTAGTTACACAAGTGCTGATAGTTGTGATAGCAAGTCAGAATCTACCTTTTGACCGCAATCGGCACAATGTAGGTTTTCCCAATACTTGACACCGCAGTAACAGCGCACAATGCCCTCTAAATCCTCGTCTTGAACACTCCAAAGGTTGCTCATAGTGAACCTACCAACTGGCGAGCAGGACGGCTCTCATCAACGGTAGGTGCGTCCTTGAGGACAATGCTGAGGTCGTAGCGTGGGAAGTCCACGATTTCGCCGTTTGGCAACTCAAAGGTGAAGTTAATGCCACGCAAGTCTCGCTTGCTGTATCCGTCCATCTTCAGGATAAAACCGGGCGAGCAAGGGCAGGTACGGCAACCAGCGTTCTGCGAAGCGGTCATTGTGAAGTTGTTGAAGGGAAGGTTCAACTTCTTAATGATGTTCATTGCGCCCTTGCGGTACACGTCCATTGGACGACGAGTGCGGTTTGCCAAGTCCTCAATGAGCGACTCGCAGTTGCGGTCTGAGCCGACGAACAGACGAGGGCGAGCGTAGAACTCGTGGTCAAAGCGACCACTGCGGTAGTCCTCAAAACGCTTTTCGACTCGCAGGGTGCCTTGTGCTGTCTCGAACTCGACAGATGAAATCGTGCCATTTGCGAGGCGATTTACTTTGGAAGGGTTAATAATCATTTGCTATCTCCTAGTCAGGTAACTACTACATAAATAACTCTAGCACCCTCTAGTGACAAAAAGCAAGTATTTCCCAGATTTTTTCTAAAACCCTTTATTTACAAGGAAAAATGAACCTAGTGGTTTTCGTTATTGCCGTGGTGAAGGTCTACTTCGTCCTCCAACTCAGCCAACGCCTCGTGCGCAAGGTTGAGTGCCGACTCTGCCTCGGCAAGACGGTTTTTCATTTCTACGTCTCCGTGGTCGGTAACGAATCGCTCGCCAATCTTCACCCCGATAACGGCACCAAGGAAGTTGCCAGCAAGAAGGGCGACTAGTTCGATTGGGTGGGTGTCAAGGGCATACTTGGCGGCGTAAATCCAAAACAGGGCGTAGAGAGCCTCAAAGAAACCTGAGGCAACAGCACGGTTGCGTGATTCTGACTGAACCATCAACGTCGAAGCAATGTTCGACAGAACGAAACAGACGAAGGTGATTCCTGCGATTTGCCACATAGTCATTTCTATCCCCTTAGATAATCAAGTTATGAACGTACTTCAAGCCTTCATAGTCTGACGACGAGGCAACATGGATACCGCCGTGACCACGGTGATGGAAGCGACAAAGAACGAGAAGGTTCTCGGCGCTGTTCACCCAAGCACCCAACTTGTCGGGGTCGTCAATGCCGGGGTATTCGGAGGCGAGCCACTTCAGGTCAACGGCGTTCATAAGGGCGAACTCAATGTGAGCGTGGTGAAGTTCGAGTGGGTTGTTTAGGTCGCACTCGGAGAAGTCGTTGCGCTTCTTACCAATGTGGCACATCCACTTCTCTGGGTCTTTCTTCCACTCACGGTGAATGTGGTTGAAGTCAATGTAGTGAGGGTCGGACTCACGAGGTTCGTGGTCGGGGAAACGCACCGCATACTGGTGCGTCATCTTTTGAATGTGTGCCTCGGTCATTATTCCTCGATTACGGGCTTGCGCTTAGAAACACGCTTGACTGGCTTGCGAACAGGCTTGGCTGGTGTCTTTTCCTCAGCCTCGTCAGGATTGCGGTCAATGTGATTCTCAAGGCGGATTGTCGTGTCCCATACGTCTTGCTTGACTTCGGCAACGTCTGTCTTTACATCCTTAATCGCAGTCAGAATCTTGCTCTCGAACTCGGACATACCCTTTTTGTCAGCGCTCTTGGTGTTGCGGTAAATCAAGATTGACGTAGAAACCATTGTCAGAAGCATTGAGAAAAAACTTACTGTCAGGTAAGTGTTGCTCGATACCGTGAGGTGAATGGTTGAGGAAGTGGACGCAATCATTAAATACTCCAAAGTAAGCGCCAAGTGGCGAGGTTGACTATTCCGCTAGCAGGAAGGTGGTGTTTCTTTTGCAACTTTGCTACGTCGCCACGAGTCGCCTTGGTGTAGATGCCTGTTACTGGCAAGTAAATGCCAGCACGGTTAAGGCGTTTCTGAACCCATACGACCTTGGCACCACGGGAGCCAAGGGATAGGACTGGGTAGTTCGTGGTGTTTTCTACAGGGCGGTTGTGGGCTTGGTACCAAAGGTTTGCTGATACCGCCGTCGTGTCCCATTGACCAGTCGCAAGGATACCCATAAGCACTTGGTACTTCTGAAGGGCGTGTTCCGTGTAGATGTCAAAGATTCCCGTGATTTCAGCAGTTGGCAACAAGCCTTCGTTGTGAAGGACACGTTGAATGTACGTCACGGCAGTTCCCTTGGAACCGTAGGCGTAAATAGGCGTGGTCATTCCACTGCTGTCAGGCTGAGTGAACTGAACGTTGGTAACAAACTTGAACCAAGAGGCTGTCGATGCGTCGAGGTCAACGCTGAAGCGGATGCCCGGCACTGAGCCACGGCTAGAGAACTGCCAGATAGACCAGCCCTTGCCAGCCCAAGGTGAAGCCACAACAGGCAGAGGCAAGCCACAAGCAGACTGCGTGGGCTGATACGAGTTTGGGTAGGCGGCGAGCCAGAGGTTCCACGAGCCGAGCGAGGCGTTAGACGACCACGGGTAGTACGAGCCAGTGTAGATAACGGGGAAGCGACCCGTCAGGTTGCCAATCTCGTTCAACCAAGCGAACGTCCAGCGAAGCGTCTCAATGGTCGAGGTGCCTGCTGTTTCGAGGTCGAGCACAGGGGGCAACTGACCGTCAGCACCGCCAGCGGCGACAAAGTACTGAGCGTCGGCAATCGGGTTGTCGGTTGGTTCAGCGAAGTCGTAACCGCCGTACGGGATGCCGTTGGCTACCGCTTGCTTGGCATCGCTACTGAAATACGGATTTGTGTAGTTCGTGTTCTGCGTCGCCTTGACGTACACGCCAGCCACGCCTGATTTCACTACCTTTGCCCAGTCGAGGGGGTGCGGTTGGTTAGATGAAACGTCAATAATCTTGACCCAAGTTGTGCATGAGCCTTCCGTGGCGGCGTTAGCCACTACGGTGCCAGCAAAACTGACAAAAAGCGTCAAAATAAGGGCAAATGCGACAAATCGCTTGAGGAAAGAGAAGGTCTTTGGCATACCATCAAGGGTACAAGACCTTTCTAGTTTCTATGAGGCGAGAAAGTCGTTGTACGCCTTAATGCGCATCGCCTCTAACTCTTCTTGCTTTGTCATTCCCTCGTCAATAGACGCTGAGTACTCAGGCAAACCGAGTGGTGCTGTTACTGGCATTGTCACGTCAGGAACCTTGCCGAGTCTGCGACTGTTGTTCCAATCGTCATAACGTCGGTGCGCCTTGAGACACATATCGCAAGGGTCAAGACCACGCTTCAACTCCATGCGGTAACCACTTTGGGTGCCGTGCTTGATTGGCTTTTCCAAACGCTTGGGCGTGATGTTCGTGCGGTTCCTTGCGGTGTTGAAAGAAAACTCTGGCTCCCAAACATAAATGTTTTGATTGGCACGAATACGCCTGCGCTGTTGCGCCGTCAATCCGCCTTGGTAGCCGTGTAGTTCGTGGTAAATCGCCCACTCAGCGCACTGCTCTTTTACGGAACAGGCGTTACAAGCGTCTCTTGCTTCAGGGGTGACGTTTTCGCCACGCTCATGATAGAAAAGATTGACATCCATACCACGGCACTGCGCTTGTTCAATCCACTCACTACGAGTACTTGAGTTTGGCTGCATTATTGGTCGTACTTTCCGAGCACCGCACGGGTGCGCTGATACTTTTGTGACTTAGTTTCGCCCCACCGACCCGTAACCGTGATGTTGTTACGCAGAGCGAAAATGTTTATTTCTTGGATTTGGGTTTTTTCATTAACCAACCCGATTGGGGTAATGCGAGCAATGACGTTGCTACCTTCTTGCTGTTCGACAAGATAGGCGCTTCTCTTGCTCTTGTGCCGAGTTCGGTCAGCCGAGGAGCAGTACACCCACCGCTTCGTGACTGGTTCAGTCACTAAGAGATAGGTGTGAGTTGCGCTACTCGATACTCAGATGTTTCGTCCACCCATTCGCCAGCGATAAATCCCTTGTCGTACAAAACGTACTCCAAGTAAACGACGGCATCAGCGTCAAAGTTGTAGAAAGGCACTTCGCCAATCAGTTCCATATCGTGAATCGTTTGGTCGTCATTACCAACGTAAATCTTGTAAGGGTCTGCGTTTGGTGGTGTTGTCACTACCGCAACTTTGTCAGGCATTGATGTCTCCTTTTTTGTGAGTGAAGTCACAGTAATCGAAGTCATCGGTCAATGCAAATCATGTACGTCGTTTTATTGAACGACTTGAAAGTGGTGAAGTCTTGCGACTGGGCGTGGCTTGGCGTGGCGGTACTTCTTGGATGCCAAGGAAGCGATTTCGTCAATCAGCACTCGCCCATTGGGGAAGTCTCGCTTGTACGTTGCTTCCAGTTTCCGTGACTCTCGAACAACGGAGTCTCGCAAAACGACACGGCTTTCGACAGACCTGCCAGCGGTGGTTACAAAGGTGATTTCTAAACAGTCATTCTTCCTTGCCATACGACAAGACTAGCACAAAGCACTAAACCCTGCTATACTCTCTTGTATGAAAACAACCCAAGACACTGACCAGAAAACCGTAGTGCTGTTTGCCTACGGAACGCTACGAGCCGACGAGCCACTTCACAGTTGGATTGCCGACGACATTATTCGACCATTAGGAACGGGCATTATGCGTGGGGCGAAGTTGTACTACTCAGCCACCCACCGTGGATACCCATACCTTGTAATGACGGGCACAATGTCAGACGAGGCAGTTGGTGAACTGTACGAAGTGCCACTCAATGACCAGATTCTCTCTATGTTTCATATGGAAATGAACGCTGGTTACACGGTGGTGGATTCACGAGCAATGCTCGAAGGACAGGAAGTTGATGTTGTCGTTTGCGCTTGGCGTAACGGCGGTATGGGGGACGAAGTTCCAAACAACGACTGGTGTTCAACCGAGCGAGAGGAATGGTGGGCGTAATGAGTGAACGTCACTTTGTATCCCAACTCACCGACGAGGACATTACCTACCTGTCTATTGCTTACCAAATGGATGAGGGCTTTGTTCGCTCTATGACCGACATTGACTTCTGCGCCTTCTTGGGGTGTGAGACACGAGACTTGCCCTTCTACCTTTTTGCTAGCGACGACCAAGTGGACAGGGCGTTTTCCTCGATTGATTTGTCTGCTGACGAAGTGGGCTTTGAGGACTACGACTACTCCGACCCTGTTTTTGACCTTGACTACTACATTGACAACTTGCCCGACGAGCCAGTTCGTTCTTGGCAAGTAAGTCCGCCAAATGCTAAGGTAAAGAAAACGAAAACTACAAAAGTTCCTCACTACTTTGTTGTGGTGAAGTAAGGGGTCGCTATGCCAATGCTCAATCCAACGCAAGAGGAAATGAAAGACACCCTTCTTTTTGCTTCAGCACTCGCACTCGCTCGACTAGGCCACGCTATGCATGTCAAGGGAGTCAACGCCCCTTATGGCGCACTCGACGCATACCTTCGTGGGCTTTTAGAGGAAAACAAAGACGTGCTGAACGACGCTGGCGCAGAGCAGACGTACTTTGAGTACGTCTGTGTTCAGATTGCGTCATACGAAGAGGACACGCAAGACCCTGAAACCATTGAACAGATTGCCAACACGGTGATTAGTCAGATTATGAACGTCGCTTTTGCGCACGTTCTAAAGATTGAGAATCTCAACGTTGGTGTTATGCCCAACCCTGAGGACTTGTCTATCCCGAACAGTTGGCTAGAGAACTAGTCGCAACAACTGTCACGCCAGCCACAGTTACGGCACTTGTAGTGAGCGTGTTCGGGTTCTAGCCTGTAACCGCAGTGCTGACACTCAGTAAAGATACCGAGACGACAATACTGAGGCGCTGGGCTACTTTCCGGGGACGTAGAGGCTTCGCTTGTTGGCACCGAGCACCTTCTTTTCGTTGCTGATTAGACCTGACGAGGCGTATGCCGCCTTCATTGCGTTTTCGTAATCCTCGTCAAGCCCTTCGGCTAGAACGGTAACGATTTCCTCGGCTGACTTCTGGGTAATGTTACAAAGGTTCTGAACGGCTCGGCTGAGCATCTGTCGCTCAATGGCGTGGATACGCTTGATAGCCTCAATGCCTTCTTGGATAGCGATGTCATCAACCGTGTCTTGATTTAGGATTTCCTGTTGCTCGTCGTCTTGATTTAGGATTTCCTGTTGCTCGTCGCTCATTGGACAAAACCTTTCATGTGTTCTAGTTGTGCGTTTTCACTAGCAACCTTTAACGAAGCCCGTAGTCGAGTGAAGATTTCGTAGTACTCCTTCTGAGCGTCTATTGACATCTCCACGGGAATACCGTGTTCCAACAAATCAGCACAAAGGTCGTTCCAAACTTCGGTTTGAAAAACAATGAGTTGCATTGCCGAAATGAGTGCTTCCTCAGTAGCAATAATGATTTGCTCTTGCGAGGTGAGCGTTTCCATAGACGAGTATGAAGCGTTTTGTTGCTTCACCTCTAAAAGACCCAGAAAGATGCCGAGTCGTTGGCGGAAAGGAATCGTGCTCACACAACCACCCTACACTATTTCAGTAAATGCTAGAGGCGTTGACGGCTTTAATAATGAGGTTGATTGTCTTTTTATCTACGTCGCCACTTGAGGCGTAAAGAAAATCATTTCCGTTGTCGTCCATGATGAGCCACACACCAGCGTCGGGGTCAAACTCAGCAGACCAAGGCAACGGGTTCTTAGCGAAGGGGTCCATAAAAGCCCCATATCCAATCCTTAGGATACGCCAACTTAAACTGAGCAGTCGTTTGTCCTTGTTCCGTATCAACGTGGTACGTCACAAGTTCAATCGGCTCGTAGCCAGAGTTTTTCACTAACTCAAAAGCGTCAGCCACACTGACATCGCCAATGAAACGAAACCTTTGCTCAGCAGGAGTGACTCGGCACCAGCGGTGTTCCTCACCCATAACCCACATAACGTCTGGTTCCCAGCCACAGGCACGAGCCTTAAACTCGGCTTGCTGGGTTGGTGTTTCTTGGGCGTGAGGGTTTATGTCGCCAAGGTCGGTTGAGGCAATCGTTACGCCAATGCGGTTGCGTAGGGCAATGCCGACTTCCTCGTCACGGTAAATCTCTAAGTGGATTTCACTCGGCGTGTCAATGTCAATCTCGACCTCAGGAGTAGCGTCAATGTCAAACGCTTCAACCTCTTTGTAAAACCATTTGCTGAATAGACCCATAACCGTAGTCTATTACTAAACCGTCAAACCGTTGGGCAACCACGGCTTACCGTGGCGCAGAAGAGGCTTGGTTACTCCTTCTAGGGGCATTGACAAAGTAATGACTTCCACGCCTGCTTCGCTCAACAAGTCCTCAGCAAGAGCCAGAGAGCCGTCCCACGTTGAGTTGCCAGTGTGCGTGTAGCGAATGAGCGTGGTGATTCCTGCTTGGATAATCGCACGAGCACAGTCAATGCAACTAGACCACAGAGCAACCATTGTCTTGCCTTCGGTGCTGATGCCATAACGTGCGGCGTTATAGATTGCATTGCGCTCGGCGTGTTCGACATAGGTGTACTTGTTGTGCTTTTCCCAACGGCTCTTTGATTCCGCAATCCCTCTAGGGAAACTGTTGATAGCCAACGTTGCGGTGATTATCTCGCCTTGCGAGTCAAGCAAAAATGCCGAGTTCTGCGTCGAGGGGTCGCTAGAACCTCTTGCGTAATCCACGGCGAGGCGGATTAGGTCTTCGTGTGATTGCATAGCCACCGATACTAGTCAGACTGGCTACAGATTGCCAGTCATAACTAGGTACGGCTGGGTTCTATCAGCAAAGACCAACTCACGGTAGCGACGAAGGGTTGCGACACAGGCGTTAATGTCGTCCTTGGCACGGTGTTCAACCTCGCCACGCTCCTTGCGGAGAAGTTCGTACACTTCGGGGTACCAACGCTTCACCACTAGACCAATGGCGGATACGTCAAGGTGCTGGTGGCTAAATCGTTTCATAAGGTTAGGCATTGTTACGTCTAGGAAACCACGGTCAAAGTGAACGCTGTTGCCACCCAAGATAACCTTCTCTACGCACCCCAAATCGTCAAGCAGGGCAGTTATCTCGGCTTCTGCTTGGCTCAAGGTGATTGTTGCAGTAGGTAGGTCGTCAAGCAAGCCTGACTTTCTGTGCATTGAGCGAACATAGTCGTCAAGACGCTTCAACTTACGCTTCGGCGTTGCTATAACTGCTTCGTATGAACCAAGGCGATTAAGTTCGTCATCGGTCACCAATACGGCTACTTCTAGAAGGCTGTCCTTGCGTGGATTGAGTCCTGTGGTTTCTAAGTCAATCCAAACAATCATAGTTTTCCCTGACACTTCTTGGCGTGGCGTTCCTGTTCACGGCGCATGGAGCGAGCATCGCCCATTGGGAAAATCTTGTTGCACCATAGGCAACCTTTACCCTTTATGTTTGTGGTTGTTGTTCCGTCAAAGTTGCGCTTCATTATGCACCCACCTTTGGCTTGTCAGCGCACTTGAGTAGTGCGTCAATAAATGTTGAAGCCTTTGCTTTAGAAGCCTTTGCTCCTTCGACTTGAGCCAACAGTTCAGCAGAAACTTCCTTCTTCTTTAGAAGTACGTTCATGAAACTAATCTGCTTGTCCGTAGGCGGATAGACAGTAGCCGTGTTACGGCTAGCCTGCGCTTGGCGAGCGTATTCCCAAAACTCGTCACAACCACCACGACCCTGACACTCGTTAGGTGAATATGCACCACAACGGCACGACCCTACTGAACGACTGCGCTTTTCAAAAATGCTTCCGTATGACATTTGTTTCTCCTTAGTTCTTTGAAGTAATAGTGACAGAGGGCTGTGACATTGAGCGACCAAGCGCACGAACCACACCAGCGAGAGGGGCTTTGTATTGACCTCCGTTGTTGTCCTCAAGAAGGACTGGTGATTTAGGCGCACGGTTGTTAAGACCAACAATACGAAGAAACTTTCCGTTCATAGTGAACTCACGATTGAAGTCCTCAACGGTAAGCGGTGCGTAGTAAGGAACAAGTTGTTCAAACTTTGCTTGCTTTGCGTCAGCAACAGAGAAGTCACCCTTGACACTAAATGTGCCAATCTCAGGGTCGAACGTTCCGCCCTTGTAGTCAAAAGTAATGCCGAACTTATCGGCTACCTCTTGAAGTGCCTTAGCGACTTCTGCGCCAACTTCCTTAGCGGTGCTTCTGTCAAACTTGGTGATTTGATTTGTCATTTGCTACTCCTAGTCAGTTATTTCTTACCCCTACGACTATAGCAGGGTGTAGTCACATTATCAACTATCCCCTATTTCGCATAACAATCTTTAGGGCTTCCATTGCGGCTTCGGCGGCACCAATGTCGTGTGCCTCACCAAGTTGTTCAGCCAAGTAATAGTAGTGAGTGGCTAATGCCAGCAGTTCCTCGTATGTTTCGTCTATTTTTTTGCCCATTATTACTCCAAGTTTCCGTAGATTCGGTTGGCTACTTTCCAAGCCATTGCTTCAGTGTCCTCAAAAGCAAGTATGAACTTACCTTTGGGATTGACGAGAAATACCTCGTAGCCGTGGGCTTTTTCCTGAACGCAAACGGCGTTACTGCGCTTCTGAAGGATTGCTGGCACGTCCTACCTGCTCTTAATGTTCTGAACGTTATGAACAATAGAAATGAACAGCAGGGTACCAAACTCGTAAAGCACAACGCCGATTGCGTCCTTCCAGCCCCAGACCGTGTAAGTCACGGCTGGTGCGAAGCAAGTGCCAATGAGTATGGCGAGGACAACGAGAAGTACGATTGCTGAACCTACGGCAGTCAAAAATGTTTTCATAGCCCTACACTATACATACGTTTGGTAGTAGTAGGCGAATCGTTTACTTAAAAACACATAGGTGTAACTAGTAGGTTTTGTTCATCCGCCTTATTTAGGGAGAACAATGTTACTCAAAGGTGATTGCCTAAAAACACTGAAGTCGCTACCTGACAACTCAATAGATTCCATTGTGACCGACCCACCATACGGGCTTGAGTTCATGGGTAAAGAATGGGACGCACCATGGAAAAACTCTGGCACGGTTCTCATTGACCCATCAGAAGTTGGTGGTTTTCAAGACGGTGCAGGTGGAAACGCTTTCTCTCGTAGTCGTATTCGATATGGCTTTGGTAATGAAGCGAGCCTAGGATTTCAGTTGTGGTTCACAGAAGTTGCCATTGAGTGCTACCGAGTGTTGAAGCCCGGTGGACACTTCCTTGCCTTCGGTGGCACACGCACCTACCACCGCCTAGCAGTCGCTATCGAGGACGCTGGCTTTGAGATTAGAGACTCTATCCATTGGACATACGGTTCAGGATTCCCGAAATCTCACAATGTAAGCAAAGCGCTTGACCGAATGGCTGGCGCAGAGCGTGAAGTTATTGGCAGTCGCCCATTAACGGGCAATGGTAAGACAATGCGTTCAGGATTTCACCAACCAGATGGAACGGGTGCTGGCGAAACAGAAAAACAAGATGTATTTGAGTTCACCGCTCCTGCTACCAATGAAGCAAAGCAATGGGAAGGCTGGGGAACGGCATTAAAACCTTCTCATGAGCCAATCGTTGTTGCTAGAAAGCCCTTCGAGGGAAGTGTCGCAAAAAACGTCATTGAATACGGGACGGGTGCTATCAACATTGACGCAAGCCGTGTTGCTCATTTAAGCGATGCTGATAGAGCCAGCGCTACTCCACAAGGAAAAGTAACTAGCAACCTTCGTGCTGGTGCCGCTCCCGATGTGGATAATGAAGGTCGCAAAGAAGTTGAACGACCAGACACATCACAGGGTCGCTGGCCCGCAAATACGATTCTTACTCACTCTGCTGATTGTGATGAGAAATGTGCCTATGACTGCCCAACCAGAATGTTCCCAGAAACGGCTGGTGGTGCTGCTCCAAAGAAATCAAACACACCATCAGGAAAGTTTTACGAAGGTGGTTGGAATCCTTTACAAAGCGAGAAGCGTGTTGAGTTTCCTGCTGGCTCTGCTGCTCGGTTTTTTGTTCAGACCGCTTGGGATGATGAAGCAGACTTTTCACCAATCATCTATCAAGCAAAAGCCAATAAGAAAGAGCGCAACGCTGGACTAGAGGGTTTTGAGACTAAACGACCCGATGAACGAACAACTGTTGGAATGGGAACGTTTGATGAAAAAGGTGTTCAACCTCAACAGAACTTCCACCCGACGGTCAAGCCAGTATCTCTAATGCGCTACTTGGTCAAGTTAGTTACTCCGCCCGGCGGAACTGTTCTCGACCCTTTCTTGGGCTCAGGGACAACGGCGGTTGCCGCAACATTTGATGGATTTCACTGGGTCGGTTGTGAACTAACAGAGGATTACTGGGCAATCATTGAAGCCCGTATCGCTTGGGCGGAATCAGAGTACTTGAAGGCAACCGCCAAACCAGATAGTTTGTTCTAATGAAGATTTCACTAGCAATAATCGCTCGTGACAACGACGATGTAATCGAATCAACCCTGCGTTCCGTCGAAACGTTTGTAGACGAGATTGTTGTCGTGGATACAGGCTCGGTAGACGGCACGATTTCAGTAGCGGAGCGGTGTGGGGCAAAAATCCATCACTTTGAATGGATTGACGACTTCTCCGCCGCCCGTAACTACTCGTTCTCAAAGTGCTCTGGTGATTGGATTATGTGGCTCGACACAGGCGACGTAATACCGCCAGAATCCGCCAGTGCCTTCCTGAGACTCAAGAACCAACTGTCAGGTATTCCTGACAACGAGCAACCAGAACTTATCTACGCCTTGCTGAACCGTGACATTGACGAGGACGGTATCCCTTCGTCTAACTACCCCGTCGCTCGATTAGCACGTCGTAGCGCCAACCCAAACTGGGAACGCCCTATTCACGAGGTGTTGGTGACCGACAACAACGTCGGCTACTTCTTTAATGAGGGCTGGGTAGAGGACAGAAACGTCCAAGACCACTCAGAACGCAACCTAGAGATGCTGATTGACCTTGCCAGCACTGGCGATTCATCGGTGCGCACGATTAGTTACCTCGCTTCCGAGTTTTATGAGCAGGGTCGCTACAACGAGGCATTGTTGGCTTACGACAGCATTATCCAGCGTAATGATTACTCTGTCAATCATTATGAAGCCCTTGTGGGGGTCGGCAAGTGTCACCGCCAGTTGAACGACATTGAATCGGCTATCAACCCGTGGCTAGAAGCCCTTTGGGTGGACAGTACCCGTGCTGAAGCGTGGCTACTTTTGGGCGAGATTTTCTACGAGCAAGAAGAGTTCGCCAAGGCGTTGCCCTACTTCAAAGCCGTAACAGCACTGAAACGCCCTGAGGACGCATCTGCCGTTAGGTTGTCGCACTACTCCTACCTGCCTTATGAGCGTTTGGGCTTCTGCTACCTCGGTCTAAACCAAGACCAGAAGGCGTTAGAGGCGTTTCAACAGGCGGCGTACTACGCACCGCCCAAGAAGGCGGAGCAGTTCGTCGAACTAATGGATTCGCTCGCCGACGCTTCTAATGGCTCCAAAGACACGCTCGGCGCATAGTTGCGCTGAAGGCAAGTTGTCAAAGCGACCCAACCTAATGCCATGCTCATCGTTGTTATCGTCAACGAGGTACAGCAAGTAGTCATTGACGGTATCGCCGTTTTCGGCTAGGTCAAACTCGTGACGGATTTTGTAGTGGAAGTAGGGCTGACCTGCCGCCAGACCTTCCCACGTTCCGTCCGATACTGAGAACCACTTGATTTGCCACATACTCATAGACCCTCCAAGGAGTCGGGCACAACAAACAGCGGAAACTCATTTCCCGTGTCTGTGTCCTTGATTGTTATGTCGCCCTGTTGCCAGACAAGCCGTGAGTATGCGCCACGACCTTGTGAGTAAACAGCACGAATCATTACTTCCGCTTCGTACTCGGCTTGCGCCCGTGTTGAGGCATCAACCTCGAACTTACGCTGGTGTCGCTCGAACTTACCTTTAACTATCCAAACCGCCATCACCACTCCTATCCAACGAATAGGCATAGTGCCAAACGCTCTTAATCATTAAGTTTAGGTACTTGAGGAATACGGAAACCTCATGGTCGAAGTTTTCCTCATCAGGGTTCAACTGAATAGACCAGTTGTTGTCTTGACATAGGCGAGCAAAGTCCTCAGTCCATTCGTCAGCAAACCACAATCTGCCTTCGTACTCAGCAATAGAAGCCAACGCCACTTTGTGTAGTGGCACGACACGTTGAACTATGTTGCCGTCTAAACCCGTTCGGGGGTCAGTTACGGCATTAAAGATTTTTTCGTTCATTTGTACTTTCGTTCTTTGCGAATCATCTGAAGCGCACGGTTGAAGTTGCGAGCCTCACGCTTCAAGTTCCAAATGGTGAACATTGCAAAGACAAAGGCGAAAGCGAATACGGTCAAAGGAAAGAACGCCGTGAAGCGAACCATTGTCCAGTAGATACTCGCTGTTGCCCAAAAGTGGTTGCTAGACCAAACGAGGCTTGAAGCCACGAGTGCCAAGAACCAAACGCTTGATGTGTGCTTGTTCATTGTTGTCTCCTAATCAGTTAATCGGTCTTAAAAGTATGGCAGTCCTGCTATACCCCTGTCAAGTATTCTTTTGATACGACATTTAGTATCAAGCCTTGAGCGACTATTTATTATCTGCCTCTCAATACTTTGTCGGTAAAGCCCCAAAATCCTTATAAATAAAGGTTTCTAAAAGTTTTTATTAAATGACTTGATTTGTGTCACATAGGTACTGTAGTATGGTTGAGTAGTTAAAAACATAGTAACTGACTAGGAGGCAAAATGCCAGTAGTAACTAACCGCAGTACCCTGAGTGCGAGCCAAGCACGTCAGAACGAAGCACTACGACTTCGCCGTTTGGGAATGTCGTTCTTTGAGATTGCTAACCGCCTTGGTTACGCCAACACAGGTGCAGCCTCAAATGCTCGTCGTGCGGCAGAGCGCCGTGAGCGTTTTAACAATGACTTTGTAACTACACCCAACCGTGAAGTTCGCCGTACCACTCGTGTTGCGACACGCCGTACAGTACCAACAGCAACTCGTACCTTTGGTGTCGAAGCAGAGTTCTTTGGTATCACGCCAATGGTGGCGATTCAGGCTCTTGCCTCAGTAGGCATTACCGCTACCTACGAGGGCTACACCCACGCAGTAATGACCAACTGGAAGATTGTGACTGACGTGTCAGTTACCGCACTCGGTACAGGTACAGGTCGTGGACTTGAGTTGGTATCGCCAATCCTTCAGGGTGAAGCAGGTCTTGAGCAGATGGCTAAAGCCCTCAACGCCCTTCGTAACGCTGGTGCGCTGGTCAACAAGACTTGTGGGCTTCACGTTCACGTTGGGATGGACGGTCTTAACGGTGCGCAGATTAACAAGGTAGTTGAGTTCTACGCTTCTAACGAGAACAACATTAACCAGTTGGTTTCTCCAAGTCGCCGTGGCAACTCTTTTTGCAAGTTGCTCTCACGCCGTGGCAACCTTGAAATGACCAACTTCAACCAGTTGCGCAACATGGTCACTCCACTCTCACCATCTAGCAACCGTGTAAACACAGAGATTGCTCGCTTGGCTCAGGGTACGAACCGCTACTACACGGTGAACGTATCGGCATACGCCAAGTATGGAACCGTTGAGTTCCGTCAGCACCAAGGAACACTCAACGGCACCAAGGCAACGACTTGGGTGAAGTTCCTACTCGGTCTTATCGAGACTGCCGTAGTTGCTGACCAGCCAGTTGCTTTTACAACATTGTCAGAAATGGCTGACGGACTTAGCCTTCGTGGTGACACGAAGCGTCGTCTTGTAAGCCGTGCCACCGCTCTAGCCAATCGCAACAACTAACCAATACAAAATAAGGAGATAGAACTATGTGTGGAATCGCAGGATTTTGTTTGAGCCGTGAGGAACTTAACCTCAACGCTCGTGACGTATCAATGGCTTTGCTCAAGGAAATCGTTAAGCGTGGTGGACACGCCACAGGCGCTTCTTGGGTGAAGGGCAATAAGGAAACAAAGAAGGCAGAGATTATTGTGTCCAAGGCACCTGTATCTGCTTACCAGTTTGAGCCTTACCTTGCCAAAATGCCAGCAAAGACTACTCGTGCTATTTTGCACACTCGTTTCGCCACTCAGGGGTCGCCTCAGGACAACCTGAACAACCACCCGATTGTTTGTGGTCGTATCGTTGGCGCACACAATGGTGTTCTTAGCAATGACAACGATATCTTTGACTACCTCAACGTAGAGCGTAAGGGCGAAGTGGACTCCGAGGCGGCGTTCGCTTTGCTTAACCGCACCATTCACAGCCCAGCAGAAGTCCTACAGTCGCTCAAGGGTCGTGCCTCGCTTTGCTGGTTCGACAGCAAGGACAAGCGCAACCTTCACCTTGCTCGTGTCGAAGGCTCGCCTTTGGCTATTGGGCAGACTGAGGCTGGCTCCTTCTTCTTTGCTAGCACTATGCAACTCCTTGTTGCTGGTTGCGACAAGGCTGGTGTTGATTTGAAGTGGGTAGAGGACATTGAGCCTATGACCTACATGAAGATTCGCAACGGCGAAATCCTTGAGTTGGAAACTATTGGCAAGTCACTCAAAGCGATTGCGTAATGAAAGAGGAATACACAATGCCAGACAATACCGAAATCAACTACTTGGCTAACGCACCAGTATGGACAGTCGTATGGGGTGGCGACACTATTGTGGCACCATCAGCGTTCGACATACTGGCAGACATTGGTGAAGCCTCATACATTCCTGCAGACCACAAGTATCCGAAGCGTGGCATTGCCTACCGACTGTTTATGCAGTATCGGATTCTGATTGACGACGAACTGCCCGACGAACTATTCCTTGCTCGCCTTGCGGAGTTTGGCATTATCGAACTGTCGGTAAGTGGTGTTACGCCACCTGACCTTTTCCAAGAAGCCGTGGACTTTGCTTATGCTTGGTCAGACCCTAAAGGACTACTCAAATAATGACAAAGGAGGTGAATAAAATGAATCAGAAAGTTATCCAACTGCTCACCGAAGCCACGATTGCTGCCGTCGAAGGCGACGAGATTACGGCAATGAAGCGTACTGCTGAAGCGTTGGGCGAAATGTCCTCTTCGGTTGTTGGCAAGACTAAGGAAGTTGTCACAACAACTGGCAAGAAGGTCGCCAAGACAACGAAGCAGGTTGCCCAGCAAACGAACAAGGTGCGTCGCCGTCGCAATATGCGTATCACGTCAGAAATGTGGAGCCAGATTTCCGAGCGCATTGGTCAAGGCGAAAAGATTGCTGACGTGGCTCGTGACTTTGGTATCTCGTACCAAACAGTATGGGGAAGGCTTAACAAGGAAACCAAGCCCTTCAATCAAATGGACGACCTAGAAATGAACGCCTTGTTTGGCTAATAAAGGTTTTTGTGTTGGTACAGGGGTGGGCAACTATCTCCGCCGAAGCCCCTGTACTCACGCAAAATGCTCCAAAATGTAGGAAAGTAGGAAAATCAGACACGCTGTAAGGGCGTTTTGGGCTATGTAACACCCCTGCCCTATAGTCTGGTATAGTCATTACAAGCAGTAACTGACCAGAAAGTAGGAAGTATGCGTAAGCAGTTTGAATGGATTGAGATGGGTAACTATACCGTCAATGTCTCACTCGTCAATGGCGAGTTTCGTGTTGAAGTCGGCGGTATTGGCGCTGACGGTAAAGACATTGAGGTCGAAAACCACGTCGAACTAACGCAGATTAGCGATTCCGTAGGTTGGATTGTTATGCGTGACGTTTGGGAAAAGGAAGAAGCCTTCCAAGAGGCTCGTGAGGCGCAGTACCGTCTTGACCACCCAGAACTTTACGAGGACGAAGAGGAAATCAACGCTGTGTTCGAGCAACCAGTTGTTGTTCTTGAAGCAACCGACGAGGACATTGAGGATGAGGAATACTGGCTCGCTCGCACCAATGGTGATTGGGCAAGCCAGCCTAACTATACCGACCAGCCGTTTGACTGAGGGAAGTACATACTCTCGATACCAGCGATAGTTGGTCGAGGCTTACGACCCTGTAGGTTTAGTTCCGTGAGCGCCCATACAAGAGCGTCAACACGGTCAGGCGATTCCCTGTTGCGTCGCCCAGCCTCGTCGAACGGCACCCACGTCGTCATTTGTTCCTCTAACTTTGCGAAGTGGGCAGGGTCGCCTATGTGGTGAACCCTGCCCTGTTCGTAGAGAGCCACGATAGGTTCTGCACGAGCCTTTTTTGAGTCACGGGCATTAGGTCGGCTCACTGGCAAGCCCGGACGCACGGTACGAAGCGCCATGTCGAGAAGTTCTTGCCCTTGATTTCCTTCGATAACAATAAGGTTGGCGTTCCACTCGTCAAAGACTTCAACGACACGTTGCACCCACTTGTCCACGCTGTTCTTGTTGCTCTGAGGCATAGAAGCGTCTTGTAGGACGTAGCCGTGCGCCTCGCAGTGAGGTGTTACGCAACTATCTGGTTGGTGCGGACCTTTGGCGACAATGACAATGCCTGTTTCGTCACCGTTCCCGCCTGATGTAACCGACGGGTCAACGCCAACAACAATCTTGGTGAAGTCCTCTAGCGATACTTCTATCATTCGCCCACCACGATTAGTTCTTTGGGCTTGGAAAAATCGCCACGAGCCTTGTCAATCATCTCTAGTTGCCATAGAGCGCCCTCAACGTCCGTGAGCAAGATACCGTTAAGTTCCTGCTCACCGATACGAGTGCCTGCATACGCCGTCAAAACGCTCTCACGGAACGAATCAGCAAGGTTGGCGAGGTTCTCATACGTCGTTCCTGACGTAATAACCGTTGTCTTACGCTCCATAACCTCTTTGACCAGTCGAACACGCTTTGGCGTAGTGGTGACCAGTACTCGTGGGTCGGCACCGAGACGCAGACCGAGCATCAAGTTGTTCCAACTGGTGTCAAGAACATCGCCCTTTGGCGCATCAGTCCAAGCGGCTAACTCGTCACACCAAGCAGCGTCGTGCTGAGGACCACGCAACTGGCTAGGAGCGGCCGCCGAGTAGGTGAAGCACATAGCGCCGTTAGCAAAGGTCAAGCGACGCTTTGTAGGCTCATAGTGCGGTGGCTCATTGGGGTCGGAGCAAGCGATAATGCCTGAGTCGCCACCAATCATTACGTCTCGAACGTCGGCTGGTGTTCGCCCAACGAGAGCGATACGTTTGTAGCCCTTGTTCCAAACAAGGTCGAGTACCCATTCTGCGCCAGCACGGGTTTTCCCGGTTCCACGTCCACCTGAGAAGAACCAAGTCAGCCAATCGCCGTCTGGGGGTCGCTGAGGGGTTCGTGCGTGTTTGCACCAAGGGTTGTGCTTGCTGTCAATCGGGTGTGAGCACCAATGCCAGCCAGCGTGAGGCTCGCCATTGCACTGCGGACGTGGGCAGTACCAGTGGCGTTGAGGCTTATTGACGTATGCGTCCAACTCCTGCTCAACGGTGTAACGTTCAGCAGGGGTCAGTTGCGAAAAGACAGTCTCTAACTGTTCTTCCGTCAGGGAAGCAAGTTTGGCTATCTCTGATGAGTTCACTTAGTCGTTACGACGAAAAAATGACACAACCAGCATGAAAAACACGCCGACTGCGAAGCCGATGCCGTATTTTTCGGCGTTTATGAGGAAATGGTGCATGATTTCACTGCTCCTTTACTAAACCAGTGTAGTTCATTGGTTGCGGAAATGCTTTTCCGTCACTGCCATCTTGCCAATGTGCTTTGAGTTAGCCCCTGTGTGCAGGGCAATCGGTATGCCTGACTTGCGAAGTTGGCTACAAAAGTAACTGTCCTCGCTCTGCGCCATGCCACTTTCCTCAAAACCGTTCCAAAACCAAGGTGATACTGAGTCAGGATTGTCATCTCGCACCTTTTCGAGGGCGCTTCGGTGGATTAAGACGTAACCACAACCGACACTGTTTAGGTTTTTCACTATTTCGTTCTCTTGGTAGTCCGTCAACCAGCCTTCGGCAGTGTGGGCGGCGATGCGAAAGTGCGGTTCCTCGTGGGGATACTCAAAAAAGTACTTACCCGACAGTACGGGGCAGGTTTCAGGGTCTGCGTTCTTGAACAACACGTCAAAATCCTCAGCGGTTATCACTACGTCGGTGTCCAACATGAACAACCAGTTGGCATCTGTCTCTAAAAACGCCGTGACAAGGCGATGGCGGTTCTGACTGATGTATGCGCCGACTGCGGAAAGCACTCCCGTCACGATTGACGAACGATTTTTCACTATGTCCATCACGGAAAGGGCAAACTCGTTGTAAATCGAACCTGCACTAATCCAACCTATGACAACTTTTTCGTTTTTTTGCTTTTTGGCGTTGCTTCGTTCGATGTAGTAGTCGTTTATGACCAACACGTCAATGTCACTGCGTACAAATGAGTTGATTGCGTCTTGTGGCGAGTGGACGATTGCTTCGCCAGCGAGGTTGAACGAGGTGTTCAGCACAACGGGAACGCCCGTGCGCTCGTAAAAGGCACTGATGAGGGCGTGATAACGAGGATTTGTCTCTTTATCAACGAACTGGGGTCGTGCTGAGCCGTCAACGTGGACGCAAGCAGGTATTTCACTGCGAGATTCGGGCTTGACTTGAAAAGCACCGACCATAAAGTTCGCCAACGGGCTATCTACCGTGTCAAAAAACTTTTCGGCGTGTTCCTTCAGCACACTTGGAGCCAAAGGTCGCCATAGTTCTCGCCCCTTGACCTGATTTACTCGCTTCCAGTTGCCAAAATCCCGTGGGTCTGCCAAAAGACTGCGAGCACCAAGGGCACGAGCGCCGATTTCGGCACGTCCTTGGTACCAAGCCACGATTTTGCCGTCGGCAATCGCCCCGGCGACACGTTGAACGAGATGTTCCTCGCTTACACCCTTGTAAAACGCCATTCCTGAACGCCTAACAGTCTCTTCTACTTCATTTTCACTGGGTAGATACCCGTAGTAGGCGTGACTCATTTGTTTGGACTGCTCGTTGTAGTGCTCTCGCTCTACCCAGAGAGCAGCACCGAGGGAAACTCCTGCGTCGTTAGGCACTGGCGGTACAAAAACGTTCTCGCCAGCCGCCGCTAGTAGCCCATTGAACGTACAGTTCTGCCCACAACCACCAGCGATGACAAGATTGTCGCTTTCCGTCTCGTTTTTCACTATCTCAACAAGGTGGCGCATAACTTTTTCAAAGTCGTGTTGTACCGTCGCCGCAAAATCGGCGTAGTCCATAACAAGGGCTTCAGACTCTTTGGCAAAATCGTGTAGTTCAGTCCAGTACGCCTGAGGATTTCCCTCATTGGGGTAGTCATACTGATACCCCTTCGGTGTTAGTTCATACATTGAGGGGACTTTCAGTGGTGAGCCGTATGGGGCAAGACCCATAAGTTTGCCCGGACTTTGACCGCCGAGGTTCGCCCAGTTGGTTGCGTGGTCGTACACATTGCCAATACTGTGTTTGAAACTGCGAAGTAACGTTATTTCACTGCCCTTACCGTAGAACAACGACGTTGCTTCATCATCGCCCCAACCGTCGGCTACCAAAATCGCCGCCTCTTGATAACCGCTGGTGTAGTAGGCACTCGCAGCGTGACTACGGTGGTGTCCAACAAAGTACACAAGCAGTTTTTTTCGACGTGGGAACAAACCGCTAGGCAGTAGTTCCTCTAGGTACTTCTCTTCGTCGTACAAAAGATTGTTGGGGTAGATACTTATGGCGAACTCAATGGGTGTCTCATAACCAAGGTGTCGAGAAGTCCAACCAAGTTGTACTTTGCCCCAACCAATCGCTACGGCATCTACGTCGTTGATAGTCAAGCCTGTTTGTTCAAGGACAGCACCAACAACGTGATGGGTCGGAGTCGCTAAGTAAACGTCGTGACCCTTTTCATTGCTAAATGCCTTAATGGTGCCAAACTTTGTCCGTGTAAAGCGGTCAGTCTCGGCAAAGGCGAGCAGTTCCCCGTCTTTGACAATGCAGGCAGAACCTTCGTGGTCGCCGGGTTGTATGCCAAGGGTAATCATTTCACTCACTAGCGTAGTGCGGTTGAGGCAGAGAGGCTATTTTGGGTCGGGTTTTAGGGCGAAGCCCTAAGCGATTTTTTTATTTTTGACCCTATACCGTGTTACCGATACTGTCGTTCCCCAGCCTCGACTCGAACGAGGAATAACGGATTCAAAGTCCGTTGTGTTGCCATTACACCACCGGGGATAGTCACAAAACTCTAATCGGTTTCGTCGTCCTGATTCTCGGTTTCCTCAGGTTCATCTAACGCCTCTAGGTCGTCGAACAATGACGGGTTATTTTTCGGGGTCTTTGTATGTCATCTACAGTCTCAGTCGCTGCTTAATGGTTTCGTCGGGAGCGTTGTACGCATTTCGGAAGTCTTGGGCTTCAAAGTCGCCCTTAAAGAAGTCACTCACTGCTGACTTAAACACGGCGGTTAGTGAGCGTAGGTCGTAAGCCGAACCTACGAGGGAGTGCCACAACTGGTCACCGTTGAAATGGGCGAGATACACACGCCACATTGGTTTCTTGTCGTCCTTGTCTAGTAGTCCGTACAAGAACCACTCAGTGCCGTTATCCCAGAACAAGTCCACTCGTAAGTAGCCGTCGTACTCGTTACCCTCAATGTCGTAGCGAGCGCCGTCGAGGACAAAGAACCCAGTTTGAAATGGCGCAGGACTACGCATTATCCCGTCGGTACTGCTCTAACTCCAAGCGGTCAATCTCGTCCATACGCTCTTTGAGAACCACTCGGTTAATCTCACGCTCTAGGTCGTCAATCGCCTCGTCAATGTTTTCACTCATACCCATACTCTACACGGGTGTAGTACCTAGGAAAAACCTTTGGAAAAAAAATATTGGAAATCGCCATTTTCCAAAATAGGGGTACCCCTGTTTTACAAAGGGGGGGGTCAGATACGACTGTTGGGCATATTTTCCTTGCGCCACGCCACTACCGCTTCGTTGGCTTCCTCTGCGGTGGCAAAGTGTCCAAGGGTTATTGCCTTGTAGTCAACCCAAGCCCTCGCATACCATGGTTTTGAGAGATTTCGTTTTGTTTTAGAAACGCCACGATAGCCACTCGTACTATTTTTGTTCACCCTACGATTATGTTGGTTTTCCTGAGCGGTAACCGAGCGTAGGTTGCTTTTGCGATTGTTTAATGGGTCGCCGTCAATGTGGTCGGTAAGCAAACCTTCTGGCGTGTTGTTTATGAAACGATGTAGATAAATAGTTTTTGTTTTCCCAGCACCTTTCCTAGATGCAACATATGTGCCACTATTTTTTCCTACGCCAGACCAATGTGTTGTGTAATCAAGGACTCGTTGCAAATCGTCAATGTCGATGATTGTCTCTGCGTACTTCACGCCATAGCGGTCCAACAATGGGATTGTTGCTGTGCCATCACCGTTGTCGCATTGTTCGTATGTCAGGGTTATTTTGCTTAGTTCCATAAACCTCACTTTAGCCTTTTCACTGTGTCAAGTTAGCGATACGCAAAACTGACACGGGTGTCAAGACGGCGTAGCGCCAACCGACATAGTACGGGGCTATAGTATTTGGAAAAGTTTTGGTTGTATGGTGTGGGCGTGTCGCCAGCCTCAAAAATCAAAACATCGCTTGAGATTTCTGGGGGTGGCAGTGCCGTAGCGCCACCTGCCTAGGCAAACCGCTCGTAAGTGTGGGTGCGTGGCTCAGAATCGCAAAATAGCCACGTCTCAGGGCAAAATAATGCCTGTTTTAACGAGTGTCCCTCTAACGAGGTGGTGCGCACAGCACTCGCAAAGATGGCTTCTCTCCGTCATGGCGAGATTGTCGTCTTTCCTACAAGGCATAACGAGTTTCCTACAAGGCATAACGAGCCACATAGCAAGTAGATAATCCCGTGTCATGCCCTAGTCAGGTGGCACGGGATTTGCTACATTAGGAGTGTTGCGTCTGGTTTATTCATTGGCTAGACACAACAACAGTTGTTTGTCGTGCATAGGTAAGGTTTACTTTCATTTTTCCTGCCGAGTTGACAACAAGCAACGAAACGGATTACTAGGTGCCACTTACTCGCCTAGTAGACGTACATAAGTTGTTCCCTGATTGACCGAGTTGCCGCTGGCGCTCCCTTTCATGGCTCGGTTGGAACGACTGCATAAAAGCCCTGTTACGGTTACCTTCTTGTCCGTGGCAGGGCTTTTTTGTGCCTCATGCCGGGTTTGTTAGCGGCTTGTAAGACGCATTATGCAGCCTTTCGTGATGCTTTTGTTCCAGTTGCTTCAGTTAGGCGTTGCGTTTGTTGCGTTTAGTAAGATTTCGCTACCGACTAAACCGTAGTCAAGAGATTGACGAAAAAACTGCGTGTGTTATGCGGTTGGCTAACCCAAATCGTCGTTTTCGTCCACAACATCTGCGTCAATGGCACTGTGTAGTGCTTGCTCGGCGGTCACGTTGGCAACCAGTTCGTTCAGTTTGCGTGACAGTTGCGTTGGGTCAACATCAACCGTAACGGCTTGTTGGATTTCGGTGCGGTCAATCTTGCCGTACTTATCGGGTCGTGTGCGTTCAAGCATCCACGAAGCGGCTCGCCAGTCCGTCACGGCGGCGTTATTTATGTTGCCCAACAACACGATTTCGCCTTGGGCATAGGCTTTAGTCGCCTCAAGATAGTAGCGAACGTATAGTTGTTCGGTGTCGTCCAACTCACGTCCAGTTTCCTCTTGCTCGTCAAGTAAGGCTCTGCCCTTGTTTGCCCAGTTGCGTAACGTCTCAACGTGCACCCCAAGGAAATCAGCCACGGTTTGTAACGGAGCGTTGCTCGCTAGTAGTGCCTTGACTGCCGTTATGAACTTATCGTCCAGCATTGGGGGTCGCCCAATGCGCTTTGGAGACATGTCCTTGTTTCGTGTTGGTTTGCGACCCATAAGCCTAGTTTAGTTAGCGTTTTGGCGTTGTCTGCGTTTCTCGTACTTGCGCTGGTGACCTCGCATTGCCACTCGGCACAAATCGCACCGACAACCCAACTTCGAGTAGCACCAGACTTTACCGTGAGGTAATGGTCGTTGGCTGGCTATGTATCTCGCCACATACGCAATCTGACTGAACTTGTGAGCGTTCCTACAAGATAAGCACCGACACTTGTGGTTGTTGTAGCCACCCGGTGTGCCGTGAGGGATTTCACTGGGCATTGGCTCGCTCCTGCTTCTTACGGGCTTTGTACGCCTTTAGGTATGCCTTACGCCTTGCTACTGCTTCTGGTGACGGTGTGTGGTTGCGTTGCCATTCTCGTATCCCCTTGCGACAATCATCACAGCGACAGCCGTAGTTGGTGTATCCGTTCTTTGTTCCGTGGGGGATTTTGTCGTAGGGCGTATTGGCGTAGCGTTCCCTACGGACTACCAATGAGTAAAACGTGGCGTTTTTAGTACATAGGTCGCAACGGCATCCTTGTGAGTAGTACCGCCAAGGGTGTCCGTGTGGGTAGTTAGGCATTTTTCTCACTACACCTTGATGAGGTAGGTTGCTTCTACGGGTACTTGGATAAATCCCTCACCCTTTGTGTAGATAGTGTCTTTTTTCACTACTTGGCAGTTAATGAGTATTTCGCCATTAACGGTTACTGCGTACTTGCGTTGGTGGTTTAGTGTCACGAACCATGTGTTTTTTCTTTGCGCCGCCGATTTTAGAAACTTCAGTTTGCGGTCTGCGTAGTGGAGCGTGTCAAAAGGGAAATCTTTGCCCTTCCAGTTGTGCTTGACCTCTACCTCGAAGTAGTACTTTTCACCATCCTTAATGGCGCATACGTCTATGCCGTAGTCATTAGGATTTACCCATGCTTCGTACCCTCGCTTAATCAGATAGGCGACGAGTTGGTCTTTGGCGCTGTCGTCTGTGTTGTACAGTGCCTCGCTAAAGGGCTTGCGTACTGGTTCATCAGTCATTATCGCCCAAATCTGGTATTTCAGTAGGTGTCAGTAGTTCGTTGAGGGCATCGAGGGTTGCTTTGATTTTGGTGAGGGATTCGTCAATGCCCCAGAACTCCACGATGGTTTCTAAATGGTCTAAGGGTTCTAGGTTTTCCGACATTTCACCACTCTACCTATCCCTAGGTGTCTAGTTCAAGGTTTGTTTTCTACAAACTTTGCTTATATCGCTGACAGGTTAGTTTCGGTGCCCTGATGTGCTGGTTATAGGTTTTTTCACAACGGCAACAAAGTTCGAGTACGTTTCGTTTTGAGGGGATTTTGCTTACTCGCTTATCCCAGCGTTTGTCGGCTCGCTTGTCAAGAAACTTCTCTAACGGGCTTTTCACTTTTTGGGTGTTTCCTTCTTAGGTGGCGTTGCCTTCTTGGTGGTCTTTTTCACTGGCGTTGCCTTCTTAGTAGGTGTGGCTTTCTTTGCCGTTGCCTTCTTTACTGGCTTTGCCTTTGCTGGTTGTTCCTTTTGCGCCGCCGAGGTCGCCTTGGGCTTTTCGGGAACAAAATGGTTGGGCTTTTCGGGAACAAAATGGTTGTACTTCTTGTGGAGCACCGAGGTGTAGATGTCGTAGTCACGCTTGGCGTTTTGGAGTTGCTTCTGGCGTTCGGCGTAGGCTTTGCGCTGACTACGGCGGATTACCTTTCGTTGAGCGACACGCTCTAATGCCTTGTTGTAGGTATTTTCCTTGCGGCGATTGTTCCACTGCTTGAGTTTGATGAATAGCGACATTTATGCCTCTTCCTTGCTGGTTTCTATTGCGGTTCTTAGGGCGAAGTCAATGAACTCACTAAAGGTGAGTCCACGAACTTTCATTGCTTGGGCGATACCCATTAGTTCGTCGGCGGTGAAGTCGAGCGTGATGCTAGTTTCTTTATCCATTTTCCTTCATTTCAGTAAATAGGTCGTAGTACCCAACGCTTGTCATTACTACTTTTCCCTCACCCATTCTCAGTATCGTTTTCACGAACTTTTTGAGTTTTCTTGGGAGCCTTTTGGCGTGAATGACCTTGTATTGGTCACCGTTGAGTACTACAGCCCAGATTTTTGTCACGGGTTAGTTTTGTGCAACCAACTTGGGGCGAACAGCGGTCAGGTAGGGAATAGCGGCGAAGATGCCAAACAGAAAAATCAGGAAGAGCCAGCCTGCCTTTGACTTCTGTACTGTGTCCCACTTGCTCTTGTGCTGAAGGCAAGCGTCAATAAACGAGCCAATAGTCACTACTGCTACGAATAGGATAATAAGTCCAGCCATATTTTTCCTTTGTTAGGGTGATGCTATTTCTAACTTACTGCGGTTTAGTGCTCGGTGTCAAGCGTAACTTCGAGGTCGGGATTCTTCACAAACTCATCAAAGTCGTCAAAGGGTTCTTCGGGGGTCATCAATACCAAATCCCCTCAAAATGGGCGGTTAGGCCCTTTAGTTCCTCAAGCACTTCATCGGCCCAGTCCAGTGCTTTTATTACGTCGCAGGGATACTTAACCCTTCCGCACTCAAAACACTGGTACTCCCCACGAGGGGTTTCATTTTCCCAGCGCCTGCTGTGCTTCTCTCGTAAGGCTTGGCGTTCATCGGGGGTCATGCTCTACTTACCCTCACGCCAGTTTCAAGTCTGCTGGGTCTTGCATGAACTCAACTTCCCTACCGTGCCAGTCAGTGCCAAACAACACAACCTTGGTCTTACCAATGGCGGTAATGGTGTACACGTCTTTATCACCGTTGTATTGGCTACGCAATCCTTTCATAAACTTCACCTTGTCACCTACCGATAAGTCTGCGCAAGTGAGCAACTTGTCTAAAGGGTGTATCATTTCCTCGCCAATGACTTGGTAGCGAACTGGGTCTGGTGCGCCAGTCTCCTTCAACTTCTCGACTTGCCAACTGTTTTCAATCAGGTATTCGCCATTGAGTAGGTGTTGTGCGACGGTTCCCCATTGCTTGTTGGAGTTGCCCTTAATGAGTCGTACCTTTGTACCGACTGGGTACTTGTGACTAGCATTGCCCACTTTAGATAGTAGGAGTTTTGCAATCTCGTCTAACTTCTTGTCAAGCGCACGGTTGTTGGGGTAATACCACTTGCTGTCCATGTTGTGGTCTTTTTTGTCACCCACGGTGTAGTCCTTTTTGTAAAGTCAACTTTTGTAAAGTGTTTTTTACCATTCTCGTGAAGTTCACGCTGGCTCTGCCTTGGTCGGGGCCTTGCAGAATATGGCCTCGCTCCGCTTGTGATACCAAGTGCGCCCTGATGGGGTCAGTCGGATTTTCTTACCGCAGTGTCGGCAACGTGCTTTCATTCTTTCTCCTTTTCGCTGGTGACAATTTTGTTTTCTTGCGCCTTTTTTAGCGCCTGGAGCAACTTCTCTACCTGGTTGTAGTAGCCAAGGCTGGTGGCCACATACTTGTCGCCGGTGATGTCAAGTATTTCCTTAACAAACTTCTTCAGTTTCCGTGGCAACCGTTTGGCAACGGTAATCTTTATGCCTTGCGGGGTCTTTTGAGCGACCCAGATTTTGCTCGTCTTGCTCGTTGTCACGCCAGCGCCCTTGACAACAGGTCAAACTCTTCGCCCAGCCACTCCTTCAGTTTGTCTTCGTCGCCAGTCTTCACGCAGACGCCAACCGCAGTTGAGAATACGTTGCTGGTTGGTTCAAAGACAAACGCCAAGTCAAAGGGGGTAATAATTTCGTTCTCGATTACGTCCTGGCTCCATTGGTTGAAGCCTCTCTTCCGTGCAACGGTCTCGTCAACGTAGCCAGTAGTCCATCCAGTGAGGTCTTTTACCTCGGTGTAACCCTTGATGGTGGTCTCGTAGTACCCACGCCATGCGTTGCTTGATACCCACTTTCGACTGAACAGGTCTGGTGCGTCTTCAAGATACTCTTCGTCAACCGCAAACAGATTGGTGACGAGGTACATACTTGTTTTTCCGCCTCGCACCAGGAAGACCTTGCTTGCTGACTCGTATGCCGATTGCTCGCACTCCTCGCATAGCAACCCGCCGTTGTCCAATCCCCTGAAAACGTCGTTGTCGACGTCGATAACGGCTTCGCAGTCAATGCACTTATTGTTTTCCATGGTGTCTCCCATTCCCGTGGATAGTTGTTTGCAACAATTATGACAGATTACTAAACCTGTGTCAAGTAACTATCTTTGCTCGGGTCTCAACTTGAACGGTCTGGTCTTGCCCGGCGCCTCAATTATGGTGCCACAGTCAGGGCAAAATATTCGGTTCCATGTTCGGAATGTCACTTCGCCGTCGAGGTTGGTGCGTGTCTCTTGGTGATTGCACTCGGGCGTCGTCTTGCCTGAGACCATCTCTTCGTAGTGTGGTTCTCGTTCCTTGGGATTTGCCATCGTCATTCTCGCTTTCCGTGGACGCTAGTTTAGTTCTATAAACCGACATTTACTGAGCGGTATCTCCACGAACTGCTCCTTCTCGGTGTAAATAGTGTCCTTGGTTACGACTTTGCAAGTAACGAAGTCAGGTGCGCTGACGGTCAAGAATATTGTTCGCTCGTGATTGAGCATTATGAAGTGGTGGTTTGGTTCGCAGAACTTCTTCTTACGTGCGGATATATGCACCGACGTAAAAGGGAACCTTTTCCCACGCCAGTTGTGCTTTACTTCCACTTCCCAGCCAAGTTTTCGCCCATTCTTTTCGCCGATTAGGTCAATCCCATAGTCGTCTGGGTTAACCCATACTGAGTAGCCCTTCAACGTTAGCCAGTCTT